>Ga0307430_1000038_pt1 | contig 114251 bp, 113 predicted proteins | sample SalMarWE160130MG_FD_202159 | JGI IMG/M metagenome (GOLD analysis project Ga0307430, IMG submission 202159) | Salt marsh sediment microbial communities from the Plum Island Ecosystem LTER, Massachusetts, United States - WE1603-130 | ecosystem: Environmental > Aquatic > Marine > Intertidal zone... | reverse complement strand
GAGACTCAACAACCGACCCAGAAAATGTCTTGGCTTCAAATCACCGAATCAGGTATTCTTCAATCACTCACCCGCTGTTGCACTTGGTAGTTGAATCCAGGCTTTTTATATATTTGATTGTACCGGTTTATTAAGAAATTGTTAATAAGCCAACTGGTACCGCCACAAACATTAGCAAGAGTCACAAACTGGTAGAACGGCGAAAATCGACATCCATTCTCAGTTTCTGCGAAATGCAACGAAGCGTGAGGATTCATTTTCAATCGAAAACCTCCCCACATGCACTTCGGACTGAACCATCCATGACATGGATCATGGATAATTATATATTCCGCAGCATAGAATCTTGACATTCCCCCTCGATCAAGGTATCCTTCCAGCGCTGCCCGCGGGCGTAGTTCAGCGGTAGAACGTCTCCTTGCCAAGGAGAAGGCCATGGGTTCGAATCCCATCGCCCGCTCTGATCCAGATCATCCCTCAATATAACCTGACACCGACCGGCATATCTCGATTGCCGATTTACTCCCAGGCGACGTAGCCAAGTCTGGTAAGGCAAGGGTCTGCAAAACCCCCATTCGTCGGTTCAAATCCGACCGTCGCCTCTGAAGAAAAGATATTCGAAGGATGCGTAAGGTTTACTTGGAAACCTTACGTATTTTTTTAATACCACATCCTCTGAATACTTTGCCACCAGTAGAAGTCCTGAAGCAGCGAATAACAATCGTGATTATTGAAGGGATATCACTGTATTGAATCAGAGTGATTTCAGAAATTGCCCCCCGTTTGGTTCGCCACCTGCCATTACAAAAGCTAACCGTTGATTACACGACACGGTCGTTGGTTAATGATTCATTTATATTTATCGACGAAAATACTGCATAGATCGAGGTGACTGATGAACAATCAAAATCAACCCGCTTCTCAAACCGGCAGAATCGCAGTCCTAACAACCGTGAGCTGTGGATGTATCCTTCTTCTAATCGCCGCGCTTGTCGTACCCTTCGTGGTTGGGCCCAAACTCTATGACCGATTTACAGAACTTCTTCAAAATGAGAAAGCTGATTCAGGAATTCCATCTCTGGTGGGATTCTACGATGTCTTTGGTCCAGGTGTTGTCAATATAAGTGTCTTCACCAACCATGGAGGCATAATTGGAGAAGGTGCAGGTTCAGGCTTCGTAATAGATGAAGCGGGACACATCGTTACCAACAATCACGTTGTTGATGGTGCAGAATCGATATCCGTCATCTTCTACAACGGTTATGAAGTCCCTGCAGAAACGGTAGGTACGGATCCGTACAGCGACCTGGCGGTGATCCAGGCCGAATCTTTGCCAGAAGGCGTGATGCCGCTCGCGCTGGGGGACTCGGATTCTGTCGAGGTCGGCGAATGGGTCGTCGCTATCGGTAATCCTTTCGGACAGCAAAGCAGTATGACGATAGGTATCGTCAGCGCTGTGGGTCGAACCATCAGCTCGGGGGCAACGCCCTTTTCAATTCCACAAGCCATTCAAACCGACGCAGCGATCAACCCGGGCAACTCAGGAGGACCACTGCTGACACTCGATGGACAAGTCGTCGGAGTCAACGCACAAATTGCCACGGGAGGGATCAGCGCCAACGCCGGTGTGGGATTTGCAATCCCCTCCAATATTGTGCGACTCGTCGCGCCCTCGCTCATCGAGAACCAGGAATATACCTGGCCATGGCTTGGCGTGACAGGAACGGATTTATCGCTCATACTTCGCGAGGCCAACAACATCCAAGCACAGCTTGGAGCCTACATCTTGAATGTCGACCCACAGGGACCGGCCGCAGATGCTGGCCTTCAGGGGATCACAGGGACGCAATTGATGGATGCAATCGAAGTCCCCATTGGCGGAGATGTCATTATCGCTGTCGATGGAGAAGCGGTTAACAGTTTCAGCGACCTATTGGTTCACATCGCTTACAAGCACCCGGGCGATGAGGTAAATTTAACCGTTCTGCGCGATGGTTACGAAGTAGAAATTAGCGTCGTTCTCGCGCCGCGACCATAACGATCAGCGACGAAATCCATTCCATCCAATACTCATACCTATCACTTCCGCATGGCATTCCATTCGCGCACGAGTTCTTTTTCTTTGCGACTCAAGTTCCTGGGCAGTTCGACTTCGATGGTCACGTATAAATCACCGCGCTGATCGGGATTCCGAAGATTGGGCATTCCCAAACCCTTGAGCCGAAACACTACTCCGTTTTGGGTCTCGGGCGGGATGGTCAGATCGACCGAACGATCGATACCGGATACTCGCACCTCACCCCCTAGAAGCGCGGTGTATAAATCCACAGGAACCGTTAATTGCAAATCGTCACCCTCACGCCGGAATCGAGATTGGGGTTCAACTTCAATGCGAACGTACAGGTCACCAGACTGAGCGCCACTCGTGCCAGGTTGTCCCTGACCACTCAATCGAACCCTCGATCCGGTCCGAACGCCAGACGGGATTTTCGCTTCGATACGTCGGCCATCCTCCCACTCGAGAATGCGCTGCACTCCGTGTAAGGCCTCATCCAAATGAATGCGAACAGTATGTTCGACATCCTGCCCACGCCGAGGCCTGGGGGTATATCCACGCTCTCGATAACCTCCCGATCTAGCACTTCCCACACCACCGAACATCGTCTCAAAGAAATCCGAAAATCCTCCCGATCCCCCACCAAATATATTTTCGAATTCCTCCGGACTCACGCTACGCGAATACACGCGTTGACCGCCCGGCTGCGCCGCCCACTGACCCCAGTCAAAATCCTCCGCACTGCCACCGGCCCGCTGATATTGTTTCCACTGCGAACCAAAGCTATCGTACTTCTCTCGCTTTTCCGGAGCGGACAGGACCTCATACGCTTCGCTGACTTCCTTAAAGCGGTTTGCCGCGGAGGTATCTCCCGGATTGACATCCGGATGGTGTTTTCGCGCCAGCTTCCGGAAAGCGCTTTTGATTTCACCATCTGAAGCGTTCTTCTTTACGCCCAGTATCTTGTAGTAATCCTTGTAATCCATTTGCCTCTACACCTGATCGTACAACGAGTACGAACATTCCTTCTAACGTAATATTCAGGTGATTCAGCCGCTACATTGGTTTCAACGTCTCAATCACTCGACAATACCTATTTAATGAAGGTCAAATGCTCGATCCCCCACCGACGATCTCCCATGGTCGATGGCCTTTCCATCATCTTATCCGCTTCGTCTTAGAACCACATTAGAGAAGAGGGGGATAATCAACCTTCGGTTGAAAAAACAATGGTTTCAACAGTTGTAGCTGTCGATGACGGTGTGCTGCTTGAAGTGATTTAGTATGTAAAAATGCATTTCTGATGAAAACGTTTTACCAACTCGATTCAGCATTCTTCTCGATCGATTCACGATGTTCCCGATAATGCTCGTAAGTGTTGGCCGCGATACCGGCCAACAATGGCTCCTCTGGCTGCGCCCCCCCAACCTGTGGTGCGATCATCGTCTCAAATGACATGCCATCCAGATCCCGCAGTACCTGTTTGTGACATTCATGAGACATCGAGCGGATCTCTGTGAGCGACCGATCCTGATAGCGTTCGTAAAGAAGTGCATTTAACCCATCTTCATCCAGGGAATTGAATTCCTCCGGATCCATCTGGAGCGCTTTATATGCTGGTTGATTGTGGATGAAATGCAGGCACATGAATCGTTCCCAGGCTGCGATGTGCACCAGGATGTCCTTCACAGACCAGATACCAAATGCAGGAATGTTCATCTTCTCGGAACTGATCTTGGAGATCAACAATACGAACGCGGTCCACTCCGTTTCAATCTTCGCCAGAAGTTCGGCTTTGGATTTCGGGAGACCGAATCCCCCAATCGGATTTTCATTCACAGGGCATTTCCTCCACAACACTCGCAATGGTCAGATACATCCAACTTGGGAGTCCCTTCTATCGATAGCCCACCCTACATAACCTGCTATAATTTCTTTACTGGTTATAAATTAACACATCGCTTCTAACCTGTCAAGTATATCTTGTTGGTTATATTATGTGGGGAGATAATAAACGAAATGACGAGTCTGCCATTTGAGAAGAACTGGGATTTCGACGCAGGTTTGCTGCCCTTGGACTTCGCCAACACGGCGGATTGGCACGCCAGATCCGATCCGATCGAGAAACTTGATTCGTACGCCGATCTTGTAGACTGGTCCTGGCGGGCTGGCCTGCTGACGGAGAAAGCCGTGCAGCAACTGCTTACCGCAGCCGAACAGCGACCGGAAGATGCGCATCGATCACTGGATCGTGCCATCGAGATCCGCGAAGCGATTTATCGAATCTTCTCCCATCACGCCGCAGGAACCGAGATCCCCAAAGTTGACCTGGACCTTTTCAATGCTGCACTTAGTGAAGCGCTGCGCCAGGTCGGGATTGAGAATTCGCCTGAGGGATTCTCCTGGGGTTGGCACGACAAAGACCATGATCTGGAAAGCATGCTCTGGCCGATCCTGTGGGAGGTGGCAAGATTACTCACTTCCGATGATGTGAAGCGAGTCGGTGAATGTGCCGACGACCGGGGGTGCGGTTATCTTTACTACGACAGCAGCCGAAACCGCAGCCGGCGCTGGTGCAGTATGGAAAGCTGCGGCAATCGAGCGAAAGCACAAAGACACTACAAACGATCGAAAACGAGAGAGTAACGTCCTTATGGGGAGAATACCTCAATAATATTCCATCGACATCAATGACAAGGAAAAAGAAATCGGATATACTCACTCAGTGAGTATATATGTCGAGAACGCACAAAACCACTCAAGTATTATCCCCGGAGTACATCGTTCTGGGTTTGTTGAAACTCCAACCCAGCCACGGGTACGCGCTTCATCAACGTCTAGAAACAGCGTTGAGTCAAGTCTGGCGTATCAGCCTCAGCCAGGTTTACAACATCTTACACAGACTCGATAAACAGGGATTCATCCAAGAGTCTGGAAATGTATCAGCCACGCAAGATATGCATCGTGTACTCTTCCAGGTCACGGAAGCGGGTGATCGGCATTTCGAGACCTGGATGCAAACCCCAGTCGGTCCCAGCGTACGCGCCATACGCATGGCCTTCATCTCTAAGCTGTTTTTCGCCGATCGACTCGGCCGATCTGACCTGCAAGAACTGATTGCTGCACAACGATCGGTGATTAATACCCAGCTTGATAAATTATACGCGCAGGCCGACTCGGTCCCCAAAACGCAATTCGTCAATCACCTTGGTCTACAACTGCGGATCAAGCAACTGGAATCGCTGCAAGACTGGTTCGAAGGAACAATCACCGCCAATACTATTACACAGGAGAGAGATACATGAAATATAGGCACATCATTCTTACCAGCTTAGTCATTCTGCTCACCTTTACACTGGCCTCCTGCCAGAATGACTCAACTGCGACATCTGCACCTCCGACTCCTACAGAGGCAGAGACGGAGGTTGAGCCAGAACCTAAAGCTGAAGTTGAGATACAGGAAGACGTATCGATCACGGTGGTAGATGCCCTCGACCGGGAAGTCACCTTTTCATCTCCCCCGGATCGCATCATCATCGCTGGCAAGGCCACCACGCTGGTGGTCAACGCCGTCTACCTCTTTCCCGAAGCACAGGAACGAATGGTGTCATTCGAAAACCGCAGCCAGCGAGGCTTCCATTTCTACGAGGTGCTTATCCCGCAGTTCGATGATTTGGAACTACTCGAACGCAACGCTGGACCGGAACAGATCGCGCCTTTCAATCCGGACGTGGTCGTGCTGAAGAGTTATATGGCGGACAGCCTGGGCGCAGCACTCGAAGTGATCGACGTTCCGGTGGTTTATGTGGATTTCGAAACTCCCGAGCAATTTGAACGCGATATCGCCATTATCGGGGAACTTCTGGATAATCCCCAGCGGGCGGAGGAGATAAACGATTTTTATAACACGGTGCTTCAAGGTATCGAAATGAAGCTGGAAGACGTCGCCCAAACAGATAAACCCAATGTCTTGCTCATGCAGTACAGCGATGAGGAAGGCGAAATCGCTTTTGAAGTTCCTTCCATTGACTGGATACAGACCCAACTCGTCATCCTGGCCGGCGGCACCCCAGTCTGGATGGAAGCTGCGGAAGCCGGCGGTTGGACGGTGGTTGGGTTCGAGCAAATCGCGGCCTGGAATCCCGAAAAGGTCTTCGTCATCAATTACGCCGAGGACCCGACTGCAGCCGTTGATAGTCTAAAACAGAATCCCAATTGGATGGCGCTGGATGCCGTTCAGCAAGATGAAATCTACGGTTTCCCGGGCGATTTCTGGAGCTGGGATCAACCCGATCCGCGCTGGATCCTGGGCTTTACATGGTTAGCGACCAAAATCCATCCTGAGATCATGACACATATCGACATCGAGTCGGACACGGTGCATTTTTACACCGAAATGTATGGCTTGGACCTGCTTGCAATCGAATCGCAGATCTTGCCCATCATTCGACCCGAGTTCAACTGAAATTCACGAGGGGTACATGAAGCATCTCGATCGGCGTGGATATCTCTTCATCCTGCTCGGCGTAACGCTGCTCGCCGTCTTCCTTGCGTCTCTTTTCGTCGGGCGTTATCCACGGCCATACTGGATGCCCATCCGGTTATTGGGAGAGGATGCGTTGGCGCGCCGACTCGTCCTCTCCTTACGACTTCCCCGCCTGTGTTTGAGTTTGCTGCTTGGCGTCACACTCGCCGCAACGGGAGCGGTAATGCAGATGATATTCCGCAACCCACTGGTGGAACCCGGATTCCTGGGCGTATCTCAGGGGGCGACCTTCGGTGCAGCACTCAGCATACTCTGGATTGGATCCGCCTGGAGCATGCATACCCTGGCCATCTTCTTCGCCATGGCAGGCCTGTTTGCTTCGTACATTCTCGCCCAACGCATGCGCTTCGGCGGCTGGGTGCTGCGGCTCGTGTTGGCCGGCATCGTCGTCTCGGCCTTGTTTTCAGCCGGAACGGGAATCCTCAAGACCATGGCCGATCCATTAACGCAGCTTCCCGAGATTACCTTTTGGCTGTTGGGTGGATTGTGGTCGGCGACCTGGGAAAAAACACTGCACGTGCTGCCCTTTGTGATTCCGGGGTTAACCCTGGTTTTTTTGCTGCGCTGGCGATTAAATCTGCTCTCCCTCGATGATGAAACGGCCTGGTCGTTGGGCGCAGCGCCAGCCCGCGAACGCAGTCTGCTGCTCTTCGGCGGCGTCGCCGCCACGGCTTCGCTGACCTCGGTGGCCGGCATCGTGGGCTGGGTCGGGCTCATTATCCCGCATCTTTCTCGCCGTCTCTTCGGCGCCGACTCGCGCTACAATCTGCCGGGCGCCATGCTGCTGGGAGGCATCTTCACTATTCTCTGTGACGACATCGCCCGCAGCTTGATGGCCGGAGAAATCCCGCTGGGCATCCTGACTTCGTTACTCGGGGCCGCCACCTTCATCGCCCTGATGATCACTATTAAACGGAAACCGGGCTTATGAACGAACACGCGCTGATCACCATCGACGATCTTCGCTTCCGCTACGAAACCAGCCAGGCCTGGATTTTTAACAATTTGACGGCCATGATTTCCGCCTCGGAAATCACGGCGATACTTGGCCCGAACGGCGTTGGCAAGACCACGCTGCTGCACATCCTCATTGGTTTGCTGCCCTTCCAATCCGGCTTGGTACAGCTTGCGAATCACCCATTGGACAGCTACTCACGCCGGGAAATGAGCCGCTTAATTGGGCTTGTGCCGCAGTTGGAAAGAATACCTTTCCCCTTTTCCGTCCACGAATACGTATCGATGGGCCGGGCACCATATATCGGCATGCTGGGAACACCCAAATCGGAGGACCAACGTCGCGTCGATCAGGTACTGGAGATCCTCGACCTGCAAAATCTGCGCGCACGATCTGTAGATGAACTCAGCGGCGGCGAGTCGCAGCTGGTGCGCATCGCACGCGCCATGGTGCAGGAGCCGCGCGTCCTTTTGCTAGACGAGCCTACCGCACACCTGGATCTGGGGAACAAACACAGGATACTTGAAGTACTGCAATCCCTCGTCGACGACCGTACGAGTGTGATTTTCACCACCCACGATCCCGATGCGGCATTCGCCATCGCCGGGCAGGCGCTGCTGATCCACGAGACTTCAGCCCTGGCATTCGGTCCGGTGGAAAATGTGCTTACGAGCAAAAATCTCTCCCACGCCTATCGATTACCCGTTGAAGTACGCCGCGTGGATGGCCGCTTCATCGTCATGCGGAAGGAAGAGAACGGTTGAGCAATCGCAGTGACCTCTTCATCGTCAGCGGAAGCGTGGGCTCGGGGAAAACCACGTTCTGCAGACATGCGATCGACACGATCCGGAATTCAACAAAATCGACCTGGAGTGCAAAGGGCATCCTTGCCCCTGCCATCTTTGATGGGGACACAAAGGTTGGTATCGAAGCACTCGATCTGGCTTCGGGAGAACGAAGGCAACTGGCCCAGCGCCGTACGGATTCATCTTCGGGAATACAGACTCAACAGTGGTCGTTGGATCGAGACGCTGTCGATTGGTGCAATCAACTCCTGCGTGCCGCCGTGCCCTGCGATCTGCTCGTTGTGGACGAGCTCGGACCGCTGGAATTCGAGCGAGATGAAGGTTTTCAGGAAGGCATGATTGCACTGGATTCAGGACAATATATAGTTGCGCTGGTCGTCGTACGAAGGAAATTGCTGCACTTCGCCGAAGCGCGATGGCCGAATGCAAAAGTGCACACGATCCGGGACCGGGATCAAGCGCTTACGAGTGCAGATCAATTGATCAAAAAATTACACTTCTAAATCGATCGGGGTTTCTTCCGTGTGTAGACAATCCCGAATCAATCATCCCCGCTTTCTAACAAAATCGTGAATGCCAGGCCAAATCGTAGTGGTTGAGGGCTCGCAGCGCTCGTAGGGTATTCCAGCGGCTGGGCTGGCCGGGTTTTTCCATTTCGAAGTGGAGTTTTCCGGGATATCTGGTCTGCATCGGCCAACACCCATCGGTCCGCCGTTTTTTCAGCAGCACATCACAAGCCGGCTGCATGCGTTCGTCCCAGGGCACACCGGCGTCCTGGAAGTAATCGAGGGTGCGCAGGATATCTTAATGCCAGCGCCCTGGGAAACTCAGCCGCAGGAAATCTTTATGGATGATCTCACCCGTGTGATCGGATTTATACAGTTGATGTATTAATATGAATTCGCGCGAACTCGCCGCCGCAGACTGCAGTTCGTCCAGTCGATAGGTGTATCCATTTCGTTCGTATTCATGAATGCCTTCCAACACGGAAATCGTCGAGTGCAGTGAGCTGTGTCTCGCACCGCCCCGGTTTCGTTCGCAGTTAAAGCCACCGTCTTCCATGCGCTCATCGATAACATAATCAACAATGGATTTCAGCTGATCCTCATCTGCACCAAAATAACACGCATAATTGAGGAACATGCCGTTGACGCACACGTCGCTGACCTCAATCGTCTTGGCGGGATTGACTCCACCATCCGCGGCTTTCGTCGTCTCGAGAATGATCTCGATACTCCGCTTAATGTCTTTGTTCTCCGGCTGGATTTGCAGTGTTTTTAAATTAAGAAGCGTGTAATGTGAACTCGTCCACTTCGGCTGGTAGAAACCGCGCCCCCAATGTCCTTGTGGATGCCTTTCCGCGAGGAAGGCTGCCCCCCAACCCTCGTCAGCGATGCGCGCCTGCAAATCCGGACGCGATTCACCCAGCAAGTCCCGGTGGACCTGGAATTGAATCGATACATCCCCATCCAACAGCCAATCGCGACTATTATCATCCATATTCAATACGCTATCAGGTAAATCACATCATACAAATATGCAGCCAACCATGTTATATCGGCAATCCTGGCAACCCGAATAGTCTCGAGTCAGGTTGTTTTTTCAGGATGCCGATGCATGATTCTCCTCACCCATTCGCAGTAAATCCCTTGCATACCCACAGACAATGGCTGCAAACAGCGTGACGAAATTAAATAAGGTGAGAACCGGCACGATATCCGCATTGTCATAACCAAAGAAATGCCCGAGCAGGATCAACCCAGGGAAAACCATAAAGAAGCCCAAGACCGATGCCGCCAAGGTCCATGGCCAAATGCGAGCAAGCAGTGGCCGCAGTCCATCCGGAAGAATCCAGCGCCACAGTTTTAACGGCTTGTTGATCCGGGTGGCGACTGCGCCCACGATGATGCCAATCAACGGCGGCCCAAAACCCCCGCCGACGAGCAGCAGCAAAACTGAAAGCAAGATCAGGATGTAGCCGCCTCCCTTTCGATCGACGAACACCACTCCCCAGATCGCGGTGATGAGCGACATCAACACGGCGATAATACCCGTAACGCGTATATTGGAGATGATGGTCATAGCAGGTTCACCGGCCATAATGCGGAAGAGTTCGTTATCAGGCCATGATTCGATGAACATTTCGTCTGCAATCACATCACCCTGCAGAATCTCGCCGACCGCATGTTCCATGCCAACCAGACCAACGATTATGGAAAAAATAAATACCATCCAGTGTGTTGCGTTTTTCGGCTTAATGCGTTTCATTCCTTGTCCCACACCAAACCTCCAGTTTTCCCCATTATAGAGTCTTTTGGGTATGATTCTCATTAAATCTTGGGGGAATTATAAGTCAGAATCATTCGACTGATGATCTTTTTCCATTATTAAATGATAAAATTCATGATAAGCAATTCTCGCTTAGCGAAATTCTCTCCGCTTGAATAAAAGGTGGGCTGCAATGAGAGAATGGACCACACTCAAAGAACCGGCAGTCTCTCTATGGATAGACCAATACAATGCCAAGAAGACTTGTCATGCATCCAAAGTATATGGAGTATTTAGATGAAAAAGATAACCTTTTACCAAATCTTAACCCTACTGGTAACTGCGCTCACTTTAACGGTGAACGCTTTGGCCAATACTTTACCGATAAACGGCCAAACGACGGGTGAAATATCGGACCGCTTCGCCATATTCTTCGTTCCAGCCGGCTACGTATTCTCGATCTGGGGGCTGATCTATCTTGGCCTGATCGCCTTTGCCCTTTACCAGATTCTGCCCGAGCAGCGTGAAAATCCGTTGCTCAAAGAAATCGCACCGGCATACTGGCTGGGCAGTCTCGCCAATGCCGCCTGGATTTTATTGTGGCACTTTGAATACTTCCCACTCACGCTGGCCGCCATGCTCATCCTTCTGGCGACTCTGCTGTATATCTACGTGCGAATTTCGAAAGCCCGAATAAGTCTTGATCGCAATCAAAAATGGTTCCTTCAACTCCCCTTCAGCATCTACCTGGGTTGGATTTCCGTGGCCACGATCGCCAACGTCTCCCAGGTGCTTTTCTCCGCAGGCTGGAATGCCTGGGCAATCTCAGCGGCGTCATGGACGGCGATCATGCTCGGAGTTGCTGCATTCCTCGGCCTCATGATGCAACTGCGGGAAAACGACTCCACCTACGTCCTCGTGCTGATATGGGCCTTCATCGGCATCGCCATCAAGCATGCAGACACCCATCTGGTCGCCTATTCGGCCTGGGTGTTTACGACCGTTTTAGCGTTGGCTGTCATTGTCGATTTTTTCCGTAAACGAGGTTTTCTCCTGAAGGGGGTGTAATCATGACCACCAAGATCGTCACCGATTCGACGTGCGACCTGCCGCAGGACATCATTCAAAAATACGATATCACCGTCCTTCCGCTGTATATCAACATCGGTGACGAAGGTTTTCTAGACGGTGTCGAAATCACACGTAAGGAATTCTACACCAACTTGCCGGACTATAAGATTCACCCCACGACCGCCACACCGGGATTAGGGAAATTTTCCCAAACCTATCAAGCGCTCGCAGAATCGGGCGCATCGGAAATACTATCCATCCACATTTCAGAAAGCCTGAGCGCCACAGTGGCTGTAGCCCGCCAAGCCGCTCGGCTATTCAGACAAATTCCGGTCACCGTGCATGATTCCCTGCAGCTCAGCATGGGCACCGGTTTCCAGGTGGAGCTTGCCGGGCGTCTGGCGGCCGAAGGCAAATCGAGCGACGAAATCCTGGCCGCATTAGCGCAGATCATCCCCCGCTCGTTCGCCACTGCAAGGTTGGATACGCTGGATTACATGCGCCGCAGCGGACGATTGAACCGCATCATGGCCGGGATCGGAAGCATTTTACAGCTGAAACCGATCCTCACCATGAAATTGGGACAACCCCGCTCGGAACGCGTGCGTACGAAGGAAAAAGCTGAAGCCCGCTTGATCCAAATGCTGGAAGAATTTCAACCGATCGAACGCTTTGCATTGGTACACACCAATGCGCCACAGGAAGCAGAAGCGTTCCACGCCAAAATCACCCACCTGATTCCTCCGGGAGAAGTGATTTCGATGAACATTACACCCGTGATTGGCGCCCATATCGGTCCGGGTGCGGTGGGTTTTGCCATCATCGCAAAGTCACCTGTTTGAAATCGAGAAAGGAGCATTTCGTCATGCAAAATGAAGAACGACGCGCATGGATCGCCATTCCCATCATCATCATCATCGCCGCAGGTGTTGTCCTTGCCGGCAGCCAGGGAGGCCAAAACGTAGCGAATGTGCCCATATTCGCCCTCTGTGTAGTGCTGGCATTCCTCATCCAATGGATTGCCTTCATCCCTGCCTATCGCTTGCAGACCGAGAAATTCTTCGATCTGATGGGCAGCATCAGCTACATCAGTGTTATCATCCTGGCGATGCTATTAAGCACTTCACTCGATGGCCGCGCCTGGCTGCTGGCTGGCATGGTCATCATCTGGGCAGCCCGATTGGGTACCTTCCTGTTTCGTCGCATCATGGTTGCCGGGGAAGACCGACGCTTTCGGGAGATCAAGCCATCCTTCGCCCGCTTTCTGCTCACATGGACCTTGCAGGGCCTCTGGGTCACTTTTTCACTCGCCGCCGCATTAGCCGTCATCACATCCGAATACCGTGCCGAACTTGGTTTCTTCGCCATACTGGGTTCCTTGATCTGGCTGGTTGGTTTCGGCATCGAAGTGATCGCGGACTGGCAAAAAAGCAAGTTCCGTGAAGACCCACAAAACGCCGGCAAATTCATCCAATCGGGTTTATGGGCCTGGTCGCGGCATCCCAATTATTTCGGCGAGATCGTTCTCTGGATCGGCGTGGCGATCGTTGCCTTACCGGTCCTGCGCGGCTGGCAGTGGGTGACGATGATATCCCCGATTTTCATCTTCTTGCTGCTCACGCGCATCAGCGGCGTGCCCATGCTGGAATCCCGTGCGGATGAAAAATGGAGAGGCCAGGCGGATTATGAGGCCTACAAAACCAATACATCGATCCTGGTTCCGCTCCCACCCAAAAACGCTGTTTCTGAATCTTGATAACAGCGGAATATGAAAACGAGGATCAAGAGGTATACCTGCACCTTCAAAGACATCTTGATCCAACCGAAAAGGAAATAGAACCATGTTGGAAATTCTGAAAATCATCGCTGCAGCAGCGACCATCCTCACCGGGGCCGTCTCGCTCTTCTGGCCGCTGAAGGTTCTCAGTTTTACGGGCCTGGATGTAAACGGCGGCCGTGGGATCACTGAAGTTCGAACCATACTCGGCGCGCTTTTCATCGGCCTGGGCGCCGCAGTACTGTACTTCAATTCGCAGGAGACCTATCAGGTCCTCGGCATCACCTATCTGGTCATGGCCGTTGTTCGCGGCGTGACGATGTTCCTGGATGATTCCGTCGTTTCGTCCAACGTGATCAGTTTTTTTTCCGAACTCGTCCTTGGCGTCATTTTAGTTTTGTAAACGGAAAAAATACGAATGCGGTATGCAAAACTGTTATCCGCTTGCGGAATCATCGCCATGACGGCGGCCTTGATCTACGGATTCACCGTCGGGGATTTCGGGTCGGATGGCGCCCAGCTGCTGCGCAACCCCTGGGGCGTGGTCTCCATGGTCGATCTCTACACCGGTTTCGCCCTCTTCTCGGCATGGATCGTGTTTCGAGAGGATTCCCTCTGGCGTGCACTCGCCTGGGTGGTGCTGACCTTGGTTTTGGGCTTCTTCACCGCCAGCGTGTATGTCTTCCTCGCGCTGCAGGCCAGCGGCGGAGATTGGGGACGCTTCTGGATGGGCAAACGAGCCAATGGATAAACGCGGGGAGCTGATCGAAGAACTCAGAATGGTGTTCTCCGGAAGAGGCGCCCGGCTGCTCGATTCACTGCTGCCCTTGCTGGTCTTTCTGATCGCTAATCCCTTGTTGGGATTGAATCCCGCCCTGTGGGGATCCATTGGCGTGGCTGGTGTCGTGGCGCTTTTACGCATCTTGCGCCGCGAATCCTTGCGCTATTCCCTCGCTGGCCTGGGCGGTGTGTTCCTCGCCGCCTTGTTCGTCAGGATCAGTGGATCTGGGGCGGGATTTTTCTTTCCGGGGTTCATCTCGGGCGCCATCACCATTGTTCTCTGTATCTTCAGCGTACTCATTCGGCGTCCGCTGGTAGCATGGACCAGTTTCATCGTGCGGCGGTGGCCGCCGGGCTGGTATTGGCACCCAAAAGTCCTGCCCGCCTACAATGAGGTTACGATCATCTGGACTGTGGTCTTTGCCGCCCGTCTGGGTTTTGAATTCTGGTTATACCAGCGCGATTCACTGGACGCCTTAGGCCTTTCGAGAATCATCCTGGGCTGGCCGCTCATCGTCGTCCTGCTGATCGGCACGTATCTCTACGGATTGATGCGGCTGAGTCAATTGCAGGGTCCCAGCGTCGAGGAATTCAAGGCGGGAAAAGAACCACCTTGGGAAGGGCAGAAACGAGGTTTTTGAATTTCCCAAGACAATCATTTCGAAATAGATATCGCCTCATCTGCATGTAAAATAAATCATCATAATCCCCATCCCAGGTAAAACAGAGACTATCAACTTGCCGCGCACTCCCCAGCGTGCTAGGATCGTAGCCAATTCTCGAAATCGGACCTGTCTATGAAAGCGCGAATTTCCCAAGTGCTCACGCGACCCACCGTCCAGGCCTGCATGGCAGCGACCATCGCCTTCTCCGTCTATTTACGTACCCTGGCGCCGACGGTGATGTGGTACGACATGGGCGAGTTCGCCACGTCAGCTTACGTCCTCGGCATCGCCCACAACACCGGCTACCCGCTCTACATTCTTCTGGGGAAACTGTTCACTTTTCTCCCCATCGGCGACGTCGCCTACCGCGTGAATTTAATGTCTGCTTTCTTTGCCGCCTCCACAGTATTCCTGATCTTCCTCATCGTCGTGCAACTGACTCAAAAACGAAGCACAGCGTGGCTTTCAGCACTGACAGTTACCTTTTCCTCGACGCTGTGGGGCAACGCCACCTGGGCGGTATCCTATGATTTGAACGCATTCCTGACCGCATTGATATTCTGGTTGTTCGTTCGCTGGCAGGAGGAAGGATCCAGAAAATTTATTTACCTCGCCGGATTGATTTTTGGATTGAGTTTGGGCAACCACCGACTGATCCTGATCGTCTTCCTTCCCGGCCTTTACTTGGTCTGGCACATGACTCGCAGCGGAGTGGACCGCCTGGGCTGGAAGGGCATCGTCACACTCGGTGGGCTGATTCTGATCGGCTTCAGCATCAACCTGTATCTTCCCCTGCGCGCCGCGCAGGAACCGGCCTACATGTGGGCGGATGCCTCGGACCCGGACACACTGCTGCGCATGCTTTTCGTGGGCGCCACGGATCGAAGCACTTTCATCAACCCCTTTCGTAACGTCGCCACGCGGCGTATTTGGCTGACCACCCTCACCCGTTTCCCGGCATACGAATTAACCATTCCCGGTCTGTTGCTTGCTGCGATCGGTGGGTATTGGTTATTCCGCAGGAAACGCCCCGTATTTCTCAGCAGCATCCTGGCCATGCTGCTGACCCTGGTGATGATCTCCGTCTACGGCATTCACAACATCTTCAACTACTTCCTACCGATCTACCTGTTCCTGGCCATCTGGATCGGCTGCGGAGTAGCCCAAATCTTTTCCTGGATGGATACAAGCCTGCCGAGAGATACAGATTCCCAGATCGCGATACTTCGACCAATATTTAGAACAGCAATACTGCTCTCCCTTTGCTTCTTGATTCCATTTTCGTTGTTAATCAGAAATTTCAACCGTCTGGACCGCAGCCAGCACCGGCATGCCGGCGATTTCGCCCATTATCTCTTCGGGACATTGGAAGATAACGCCATCGTCCTGGCGGATTTCTGGTCCTGGGCACCCTTGAGATATTCCCAGCTGGTGGAAGGAGTAGGGCCGGAGATTGTGGTGCTGCCTGCCCTCTCCGATTCGGACGTCGATCAAATGCAGTTCTTGGACGTATTACAAGAAGCCGGCGCCAGTGTATACGTGGCCGTCAGCGCTGAGGACACCCCGCGTCTGCAGATCGAACCGCAGCGGCTTCAACTCGTGGCACCCTATGTTATTCAGGGCATGACCACGCCGCGGCAGCCGCTTCCGGAGTACAAAGACCTCCTCGTCCCCAGCGGCATGCTCTATCGCGCCGTAAGCAGCCCGCCGGACCTGACCGTCGACGAAGCGCTCGTAGAAAGGTCCATAGAAGTAGTTTTTTCCGGAGAAATTTCTCTGGTAGGCTTCGAGATCCACCCGGCTTCTATCAAGCCGGGTGAAAGTTTCCAGGCAAGCTACGATTGGCTCTTGATTCAGGATACGGAAAAGAATTATTGGGTAGATATCCTTTTCACCGATAGTGACGGTAATGTACTCACCGAATCCGGATTCCCACTCTGGCTGCACAGCCACTGGGTCGGCGCCCTGGCCAACCTAACATCAACCTGGCCTGCAGGAACAATCCAGCGCGAAGTGCTGGATGGCATCGTCCCTAGAGAAATCCCGGCAGGGACCTATCAGATTCGCGCCTTTCTGTATCGAGGCATTCGGGAGGATTCTGTCGCAGTCGATGGCGCCGAATCATCCCAGGTGGGAACACTGCTGGGAACAATTCAAGTCCTCGGAGATTAAATCAAAAAGATCCCTTCTCACATGGATCGGGGATCTTTTTAACGATGTTTACGTGGTCATTACGGCTGGGCTACATTCCCATCCGTGTCCCAGGAATAGGTATATTCCGTGGGCAGGGAGCGCAGATAACTGCAGAAATCGCAATCCGTATCAGCAGCCGCGATCGTGGCGGCGACTGCACGCGCCGTGATGGTCGTGGTAGTCGGATAATACGTCGCCAGGTAGATGTCGACGGCGGTCTGGACCTGTTCCAGCTCGGCAATCTTGGTGTTGGCGGTCGCGGATGTGCTCAGACCGTTCAACGCCAGGGTGACGATGCCGAACAGCACGCCCATGATAGCGATGGTCACCAGCAGCTCGACCAGTGTAAAACCTTCTTCGTTTCGCTGTAATCTCTTCAACATTGGAACACCTCCACTCCAATCTCACAATTTCGATATGGTATAACGAACGATTCGTAACTCGCATTTATCATAGAGAATTCGATCCGGATGTCCCTCCTTTTAACTAACTTACATATGCGTAGTATTGCACACAATTCTTGAGACTATCCTTACAAGAGCCTTTCAGTCCGAATTCGTTCTTTCCACCATCTATGTACCACTCAAATACGCTCGATCAAGGCACGCAGCGCTTCTCCATCGTTGGCAACAGCGTAGGCATCTTCCAGCGCAATGACCTGATTGCGGTATAAATTATGGAGCGCTTGTTCCATGGTTTGCATGCCTTCCTGCACACCCGTTTGCAGCACGCTGGCCATCTGATGAGTCTTGCCCTCGCGGATCAGATTGCGAATCGCCGTGTTGGCCAGCATCACCTCAACTACTGCCACCCGCCCCTCCTGATCAAGGCGCGGGAGCAGGGTTTGCGAGAGTACAGCTTCCAGGTTCAAAGAGAGCTGCATGCGAATCTGGCTCTGTTGATGCGGGGGGAAGCTGTCGATGATTCGATCGATCGTCGCAGGCGCGCCGCGGGTGTGCAATGTTGAAAACACCAGATGACCGGTCTCGGCAGCTGTAAGACAAGCCGCCATCGTCTCCGGATCGCGCATCTCGCCCACCAGAATCACATCCACGTCCTGGCGCAATGTAGAACGCAGTGCAGTAGTATATGACTGTGTGTCCTTGCCAATTTCACGCTGGCTGATGCCACAACGTTTATCCTGATAGATGAATTCGATCGGGTCCTCAATGGTCACAATCAGACGCGAATCGTTCTGGTTGAGATGTTCGATCATCGCCGCCAGGGTGGTCGATTTCCCGCTGCTCGCCGGGCCGGTGGCGAGGATCAAGCCTCGCGGCTTGAGCGCCAATTTTTTACAGATTTGCGGGAGCTCCAATTCATCGATAGTGGACAACTCGACCGCCAGGCGGCGAAAGGCCAGGCTGACGCTACCGCGCTGTACGCTGGCATTGACGCGGTAGCGCGCCACATCGAACAGCGTATAGGAAAAATCCAGGTCTCGACTGACTGTGAAACGCTCCCGCAGGACATCGTCACTGATATGTTCGAAAGCCTTCTTGGTCGCATCCGCCGAGAGGGGCTCCTGATCGGAAGCTGGAATGAGTTTGCCGTGCACGCGGTAGATGGGCGGCGCACCGGCACGCAGGTGAAGATCGGATGCCCCGATTTCGACGGCGAACTTCAAGAGGGAGTCAATATTCATCACAAACCTATCCCCACCACCAGCGAATGATTTGCTCACCATAAAACAACGTCGTCAGCGTGCCCAAAGCGATAAACGGTCCGAAAGCAATCGGATCGCGACGTCCAATGCGTCGCGCCGCCAGCAAGGCACCGGAGATCAAACCACCCAGAACGAAGGATAAAAACAATGCCAGGAGCACATTCGGAAAACCTACAACCAGACCGACGAAGGTCATTAATTTCACATCGCCCATACCCATCCCCGTGGGGTAGATATACGCCAATAAAAACAACGAAGTGAAACCAATCGAACCACCGAGCAAACGTTCACCGAGCGAGGGCTCAGGTAAAAACAACGCAGCGATCAGGGCAAACCCAATCGCCGGATAAACGATCCGATTGAGAATCTTGTGATGCTCCAGGTCGATAACCAGGATCACGAGCAGAATGGCGCTGCAACTCGCCACGAAACCGGCATCAACACTTGACGGAAAGCGCAGCCAGATCAAACCGAAAAGGATACCCGTCCCCAACTCAACCCGGAGATAGCGGCGCGGGATCGCTGCCTGGCAATAGCGGCATCGGCCCCGATGAAACAAATAACTCACGACGGGAATCAGATCGATCACCGCCAGCCGTCGTCCACAAGCATCGCAATGCGATGGCGGAGAGGCGATCGATTTACCCTTGGGCAAGCGATCGATGCAGACGTTTAAGAAACTGCCGACCGCCATTCCCAGTAAAGCGAAAAATAGCGCTGCCATTGCCTTCACACCTTTTTCATCGCCAAGCCTATATTGGCCGCATAGGTTGCGATCGGGAAACCCGCCGGCAAGCGAATCGGCGGCTGCGGAAGCTGGACGGGAAAGGATACTTTCGATGCCAATAACTCGATCGATTTCGGATCGTCGAACGGCGCGCCGGTCATATATACCGTCATGCGGGGATCGAGCGGATTCTCTCGATGGCTGTCGTTGTAAAACTGGACCGTACGCGTGAGTTCCAGCGATAGTCGGTCGATAGCGGCAGCCGTATTTGGCTTCCCATCCCCCTGCGGCATGCTGCGCACGATCACTGGCATATCATCGATGACGATGATCACACCGATGCCCTGCTCCTCAAGGTTGACAATGATCCCATTCCGTTGATGGACAGCACGAATGAGTGCCAGCGGTTTTAAATCTATGACACCTGGTTTGATCTTTGCTGCTCGTAAAGCCTCCACCTGCCGGTCGATCACCAATCGGGGGACTGCCAGGGCGTACACCAGGACCTTCTCCTCCTCCCGACGAACAACTTCCCAAGAAAGGTATGTCTCGTCGAGTGGCAGCGGCATTTCTTGCTTGGCCTTGCGTCGAACCGCATCATCGAGCAGATCGGGCTTGATCTGCGGCAATGTCAGCAGTCGGGAAACCGAGCGATGTCCGGTGACACTGGAAACAACATTACGTCTGGAGGCTTTATGCACGCTCAGAAAACGCGCCAATCCCGCACCCATCCGCTCGCTCTCTTGAACCAGGCCTTGCTGCATCAGATCCGGAGAGACGGAGACCGTCGCCCAGCGCAAGGCGCGCTTACCCCGAACGACCAAAAGTCGAATATCACGTCCGTCGAAATCCAAGGTAACGATCTTTCTACCAAACAAGGGTATCCTCCTTAGGCATGGCCGCAGGCGATTCTGAAGACGAATGAAGTGGTACGTTCATTCCGCCTCCGGTTTTACGATCCCGGCGATGCGAACCTCGAAACTGCAGCCTTCCAGGTCCGGTTCGATGGTGATATTGTTGAGTGCAAGCGTTTCCGATCCTTCGTCCTCAAGCCTCGATAAATACGCCAGGCATGATTCCAGATCTGCCGTTGAGAGCACGCTGTAATTGGTCACCTCGAGTGATCCGAGGATGGTAGATTGTGTCTCAGTTCCCAGGCGATGAATGCTCGTCAAATCCACATCACTCGTATTCGCCAGCGAATAGCCACGGCGATACAAATCGAAAGGTGTTTCGATATCTGGAAATGCATCTTCGAGTGACAACAAATTACTTCGCTCGGCGTCCAGTTCATCTTGAAGTTGCTGCAAACCATTCCTTTCAGCTTCCTGCAGGAGTCCGATGTTGGATTCGAGCGCCGAAACCTGCTCATCCAATAGTCGCGTGAGGCGTTCTTTCTGAAATCTACCGCCCAGCAGCAATAGATTCACGCCGGCAAATATCATCGCGAACCCAAGCAACACCCAAGTGGGATTCTCGTTCAATATACTCCAGACTTTTTTCAACATCTCAACCCTTCCCCAGCATACTGCGCCGTCGATCCTGTACATCGCCAACGTGTTGAAACGCATCAACTTCACCGGATATAAAACGCAAAACCATCATGGAATTTCCTCGACGTCACTACCCAGATCGAGCATGATTTCGAATTCGTAGACCGGCGTCAATATCGGCGCGACGATTTCTTCGCTTTCCGTCTCTTCCGGTAGTTGTTTGACCATGTATTCAATGCATGCCTCGCTGAAAATTCCGGAGTCGAGGAGTGCATCCCTCAAAGACGGCGGTAGACGGCGGTCATCCGCCAGACCTACAATCAGCACCTCCGTATCCCGCTGTTGAATACTAACCAGCTCTATTCCTTCTGGGATCGTACTCACGATGGACTGTATAATCTCGCTCCACACCTCGTCCTGGATCACGGCGTTTTCGGCGACCAACTCGATTTCGAGGCTTTGATTTATGACCTCCTCGATCTGCACCAGAAGCGCGTCTTTTTCTTCAATCAGCGGCTCGTATTCATCAAGGACCAATTGAATGCCGGCAAGTTTCATTTCCTGCCGCTTCAATGCCACATCGGCCTGGTTGTAAATCACATAGCTCGGATAGATCAAACCAGCAAAAGCCAGCATGACAAACCAAAGCCGCAACGTGCGCAGCGAGAGCCTGTGGCGCTGGTAGCGTGCAGGAAGAATGTTAAGATCCAACATTTGCACTTGCTTGCTGCGTTTCCTTTTTCTTGAATCCATGGTTGGATTTCCGCTCCTCTCAATTGATGTCCCACGACAGAACGGTTACATTCATGCCTGCGATGTCGATCACACTGGTGATGGTGAAATCATCCGCCTGGGCAACGATCTCGTATTGAGATCCGCCGGCCTCATAGCGGCCGAAGTGCGGTTGATTGTTGCCGCGCAATGCGTAAAAAACACCGCCGCCTGTGTAAACCAACGCCGCACCATCGTTAATCGTCGCCGGTACAGAGGGCTGCAGCGACCAGCCGCCGGCCGAGATATCGTAGCGCCAGAAGTCGGTGGTATTAGCGCCGCGCAGCGCATAGATAAACGCGCTTTGATCATAGGCCATCGATCCGCCATTGCGTACTCTCTCCGGCGTATCATTCACGTCGTCATACCAGCGATTGTCGGAGATATCGTAACGCCAGAAACTTGTCGTGTTGCGGCCCTGGAAGGCATAGATGTTATCGCCACCTGAATAGGCCAGTGCGCCACCCTCACGCACTCGTGACAATGTACTCCATCGATTATTCCATCTATTACTGGAAATTCTATAGCTGAAGAAGCCGCTCCGATTATTCCCCTGCAATGCGTAGATGTAGTCGCCGCCAGTGTAGGTCAATGCGCCGCCGGCCCCAATGCGTGCCGGTGCAGACCACATTCTTTGCCAGGTATCCGTTGAGATTCGATAACGATAAAAAAGGCTTTGGTTGTTGCCGATTAGTGCGTAAATGTAATCCCCGCCCGTGTAGACGAGCGAACCACCGGCGCCTACAGTCCTACTACTAGTAATGCTGGTCAAATCTTCCCAGCTGTCACCCGAGATGCTGTAGCGCCAAAATTCACGCGAATAATCTCCCCGCAGGGCGTAAATATAATCCCCGCCGGTGTAGCACAGCGCACCTCCGCTGCGCACCCTATCCGGTGCATTCGCCATGACCGACCAACCGCCGCTGGAGATCGATTCAGCGCTAGTGTTCGTGACGAACTGATTGACCGCGATTGGCGGGAGCGCCACCGGGCTCCCCGGACTGGCATCGACCGACGTGCGGTATGAAGAATCGTGAAGCAACTTCCAAATGCCGAACTCAACCCCTGCGTCTGCAGCATATTGGGCGCGTTGATCGTCTTGTAAGTCGAGGCCGGCGATGAGGCTGGTACTCACATGCGAAAGAAAAGGTCCCATGAGGATCGCACCAATGGCGAGCACCCACAAGGCGGCCGGCAGCGTCTTTCCGGATTCGGAAACGTGGACACGGCGGAGTGAACGACGCACACGACGGTATACCTTCGTGATTACGACAAGCGACGATGCCGCACGTTCATTTATCCTGCCCGCTGTTCCCAATCCATCTGTCATATTCTTCTACCTACATTGCATCCTTAACACAAGCGTCTCTACGATCCAGTCGGATAAATCCTATCAGTGCACCCGCATGGCCAGATCTAGTGTCCTTGTCTCGGAGACGGCGCCATTATCGCTGGTCGCCGTAATCGACACTGTAATCAAATTACCAATAGCGGAAAAGACAATGTCACCTTGATTTTCGATACGCCTGGCCACGACATGCGTCGACTGGACCACGCCGCTTATCAGGTGCTCTCGAACAAGCGTCTTCTCGGCCGCATCGTAGGAATAGCGATACTCCACCGTCGGATCGCCCGTCGTAAGCGTGCCGTATACATTCCCCGTCCCACCGGTTGCGACGCTCGCCTCGCTGCTGTCCCGTCCTAGCCAAACGGAAGCGTTTTGCAAGCTTTGCAGCACCGTCAAGCGATCGTTCCCTTCCGAAGTCACAACGAAGAATTGAAACACCGCAGTTCCAATTAGTCCGGCGACGGATGCCGAAATCACCAGAGAGATCATCAACTCCGGAATCGTAACGCCGCGTTCGTTTCGGATCAGCCGCTGTATTCGCCCGATCCAATCTCGCCAACGCTTCTGCATGAATTCAACACCTTGCATCACCGATCCACCTTGTAGCAGGTCAAATTGAGAATCACACCTTCGCTTCCCGATACCGATACGGTAATCTTCTGCATCCCATCGTTCCGCACCGAGCTGATGAACGTCTCGCTGAAAGCTCGCCAGTACTCGATGTTGACGTTAACCGAGTATCCGCTGACCGGAGTCACGGAAGGATACGGCGAAGAAACCGGGTTGGCGCTGTAGGGCGCATCGATGATCAGTTCGAGTTGAGACCTGGCGAGTGTCTCGGCGCTCACCTGTCGATGTTTGGCTTTCACACCAGAGATACCGGTGTAAATCGAGGTGAGAATGATACCCACCGACATAGCCAGGATCGCCAGCGCGATCAATTCTTCCACCAGCGCCTGGCCGCGCTCATCATTGTGTAGTGCGGTGCGTACCCGCGTGGAGATCATTTAATCGCTCCCAGCAGCTGATACATGGGCATGATCACGGAAACAGCCACGAAGCCTACGACCAGACCGACAAAAACGGTCATCGCAGGTTCCAACAAGGAAGTCATCGATTTAATCGCTCGATCGGTTTCATCCTCGTAGAAGTCTGCCAGCGTCTCCAGATGGCTGTCCATCGTTCCCGTTTCTTCACCGATACGCAGCATGAACGAAACCATCTGGGGAAAATGGGGGATGCGTGAAAACGGCTCCGAAACCGTGCGGCCTTGCAGGGTCTCCTGGCGCACAGTATCGAGTGCCTCAGAAATGACGATATTCCCCACGGTTTGTCGGGTTAATTCGATAACCTCAGGCAGTGGTAATCCTGCCTGCAGCAAGGTCGCCATCGTACGACTGATCCGGGAGATCATTCCCTGAACCATGATGCGGCCCAGAATCGGCATTCTGAGCAACAACGCATCACGGCGATGCCGTCCTTCCTCCGTGGAAAGGTACCATGTCAAGAAAATGGCAATTAACGATGCCCCCGCGAACATGTACAGGTTGTATGACGTGAACGCCTTGACCAAGGCCAGCAGCAATTTCGTCGTCCAGGGCAAATCGGTGCCGAATTCTTCGAACAATCCCATCAAGGGCGGCAGCGTGACGTTGATGATGATGATCGCCACAACGACCGCCAGCATGAGCACGCCGATCGGATACGTCATGGCGCCCCGGATCTTCGACGCTGTTGCTTGCGCTTTCTCCATATACGTGGCGAGCTGCCGGAGAATGACGCCGAAATTCCCCGTTCGCTGCCCGACTTCAACCATGCGGCAGTAAATGTTGTCGAAGGCAAATGGATGTTTATCCATGGCGTCGGAAAGCGAACTGCCCATACGGACGTCTTCCTCAATCTCGTGAATGGATTGGCCCAACGATTTGTTGGTGACGTGCTCGCCCAGAAGCCGCAAGGCAGACATCAACGCCACGCCAGCATCGACCAATGTCGCCAACTGCCGTGAGAACAAAATTACATCACGCTTCTTCGGACCGAAAAACGAGGGGAACCATTGGCTGAGATCGATGCGCTTGCGCACCTCCTGCAAATCGGCGACGGTCAACTCGCGCTCGAAGAGAATACGCTCCGCCGTCTCTTCCGTATCGACATCGAGGACGCCTTCGAGTCGTTCTCCCGCTGCTGTAAATGCTAGATACTTATAAGGCATATTACGCTACCTTCCATCGACTTGGTGAGTTCCGGGTTGCATCAGCCCAAGGTGTAGACATTCTTCATTACCTCACTCGGTGTGGTCACACCCTGTTTGACCTTCAACATGCCATCACGACGCATGGGAATCATCCCGCGTCGGATGGCTTCCGCTTTCATATCGGAGGCGCTTGCCGAACGCATGAGAAGTTCACGGATCGAATCCCCCACGGTTAAAACCTCGAAAACGCCCGTACGCCCTAAATAGCCGGTCTGGCCACAGAAGTTGCATCCCTCGCCGACGTAGCAACTGATCAGTTCCTGCCCCATTTCCTCTCGATAGGCGGCGCGTTCCTGAAGCGTGGGTTCTTTTTCGACCCTGCAGTGCGGGCAAATCTGCCGCACGAGACGCTGCGCCACGATTCCGATCACACTCGAGACCAGCAGATAGCGCTCCACCCCAAGATCTGCCAGGCGGATCAAGGCACCCGGAGCATCATTGGCATGTATCGAGGAAAGCACGGTGTGCCCGGTCAGTGCAGATTGAACCGCCGTGTTCGCCGTTTCGCTGTCGCGTATTTCCCCAACCATGATCACATCGGGATCAAGCCGCATGATGCCCCGCAAACCGGTGGCAAAGACAATTCCTGCGGCTCGATTGACCTGGATCTGGTTGATCCCCGGGAAGTTGTATTCCACGGGGTCTTCGATCGTAAGAATGTGGAGGTCATTCCTGTCCAATTGATTCAGCGCGGCATAGAGCGTCGTCGTCTTGCCACTGCCCGTCGGACCGCAAACCAGTACCATTCCGAAGGGCGCGCGAATCATGCTGTTGAAACTGGTGAGTGGCGCCGGAAGGAAACCCAGTCCGGGTAAATCCAGGATCGTATCTGAACGACCCAGGAGACGAAGCACGACCATCTCACCCCAGGTCGTGTCACTCGTCGCCACGCGGAAAAACACCTCTTCGCCGTCGAAAACACACGAGAATTGGCCATCCTGGGCTCGCCTGCGTTCTGCGATGTTGATATCCGCCAACACCTTTATGCGGGACAGAAGCGGCAAATGACTGCCCTTTGGTAACGAGAGTATTTCACGCATGGCACCATCGATGCGGAAACGGACTTTTACGTGATCGCGGTCCGGGGAAATATGGATATCCGAAGCCCGATCGCGGTACGCCTGTTCAAGCATCAAGTCTACAGAACGCACCACCGGATCTTGATCGATCTCGTCCGCGACCAGGGACATATCCCCAGGGATGGCATAGTCGACGGAAGGTGCAAATTCAGCGATTTCCTTCTCGATCTCATCCCCGGCCCGATAGTTGAGATCGATCGCTGAGCGGATATCCGCCCGTACGCCCACCAGCGGCAGAACCCGTCGCCCGGAACGGGCGGTGAGTTCCTCGATCGCGCCAATATCAGTGGGGTCCTCCATAACAACGGCCAGTGCCCCGTCGACGATATCGAGGGGAATGAGGTGACGTTTTCGAGCAAGGTCCTCCGGAATGCTCTGCAAGGCTTCCGGCTGCACGAGATGGCGTTTCAAATCGATGAGCGGAAGGCTCAAGTGCAGACTGAGTGCCATGGCCAGGTTTTCCGGGTTCACCCAGCCATTATCGACCAGGATGCTGCCCAGCCGGTTTCCGGAAGTCTTTTCCATTTCCTGCGCCTGGCTCAATTGTTCAGGAGTGATCAATTTCGACTCGATCAGAACCTGGCCCAGGGATTGACTCGGATACGGATTACTCGTCGTCGATGGAAATGCCATCAATACCTCCCTCTTGCTCGCCTGAACCGCTGAGAAGCTGCTTCACCGCAGAAATGAGATCACCCATGCCGAACGGCTTCTCCAGGTAAAGATTGGCGCCCACACGCATCGCCGTGGCTTTATCCTCCATACGTGATTTCGCCGAAATCATCAACACGGGAATATCGGCCGTCTCGGATTCTGCCTGCAGACGATGACAGACTTCATATCCGTCCATTCCTGGAAGCATTACGTCCAGTATGATGAGATCGATTTGCTCATTCTCAACAATTTCCAGGGCTTTGATCCCGTTGCCCGCTTTACGCGTCTCATAACCCTCGTGGTTCAAGGCGTACTCGATCACGTGAAGGAATGCCGGTTCATCATCGACGATCAAGATTTTGGGATTCGTCGGTGTTAGCCGCTTAACCTTCTTTACCTTTGCCTTGATCGGCAATTTAAAAGCAAGCGAGCTTCCTTTCGCCTTGTCTTCCTCAAACCAGATCCTGCCGCCGTGGGCTTCTACGATGTGTCGGGCGATCGCCAACCCCAATCCCAAGCCAGCAGTTGCACCCGTGCACGGATCGGATGTGTCCGCTGATGATGGACTACTCAATTTGGTTAAGTCTTCTTTGGTTATCCCACCGCCGCTGTCGGCGGTCTGCACGACCAAATTATCGTCCTCCAATTCGGCGCTGACTGTCACGCGCGCCTCGACGGGCGCGAATTTAATCAGCGTATCGATGATATTCAGCAACGCATTGCTAATCATCGCCTCGTCGCCTTCGACCAGTGGAAGCTCAGATGTGCTGTTTTGCAAGCGAATTCCCTTAGCGTTCGCCTTGAAGGTAAGCTGTTGAATGCAGCGTTGAATGAGCACATCCAAGGAAAATTTCGAGAGTTTGAGTTGAAATTCGCCCGTCTCGATCGAAGAAGCAATGATCAAATCCCGAAAGCGATTGGCCAGGTATTGTGCCTCCCGATAGGAAATACTCAAAAACTCTTTACGCTGTTCCACGTCGGGGACCTTGCCGTCCAGGATGAGTTCAATGTAGCCACTTATGGACTGCAGCGGCTCGAACAAACCATGGTACACAGTGGAGAGTACAATCCCACCCGCGCTGATTTGCTGCCTCGTCGATTGGGCTCCTGCCTTTGAAGCCGGCGATTCTTTCTTCGTCTCGGTAGAAGATTTCGCTTTAGCTGTCATACAAACCATCCCTGCTAATTGATCTTCCGTTCAACTTGCGATACGAAAAGACCTGTTCATGAAATCCACGTATGCCACAACAAAGTATCTTTGTCATCCGGATTCGTTGCCCCTCATCCAACGTTCCTTGTTGCTCTCAAGATACTCATCCAGCATCACCTTACTGTAACGACGATGGCCGCCGTGCGTTCGAAATGGCACCAGAAAGCCATCCCTTTCCACTCGGTTTAAAGTCGCAAGACTGACCCCCAGGTACATCGCAGCTTCTCTTGCAGTATAGAGCCGTGTTTGTGTAGACTTCATTGCCACGATCCTTTATTTATGCCTGGAAGAATCTGTTAAACCACATCTTCAATCGACTGTGGTATCTCTCGTCGAAATGATACCGATTGACATTATTCACTATATTTGGAAATCGATTGATTGTGTTTGATCCGCAAGGTGCTTGTAAGTAGAACAATTGTTCGTTTTTCTGAGGTTAACAAACAAAAAACCTGACTGCGATTAAAGTCAGGCTGCTATGTATCATTTTCGATTGGCCAAGAATAACTATGGTTATAAAGTGTCAAACCCGGCCTCGGTTAACGGGATACCGTATCACGCCCCGCTTTCTTCGCCCGATAGAGTGCTTCATCCGCGATGCGCACCAGGTCTTCCGGAGACTGCAATTCATCGTTGACTTCTGCAACCCCAATACTAATTGTGGGGTTTACGGTGACATCCTTGCGGGTGAAGTCATGTTTGGTTATTTTTTCCCGAATCGATTCGCCGACGCTTTCCGCTTTTAAGATCGGCATATTGCGTAGAAAAGCGATGAATTCATCACCACCATAACGACTGGCAATACCTTTGCGGCCGATCGTTTTCCGGATGATCATTCCGGATTCAGAGATGGAAAAGGATCCCATTTGATGGCCATAGGTATCATTGATTTGTTTCAAACCATCCATGTCCATCATCAAGAGGGATAATTTCTTTTCATTTCGTTTGGTGTGGAAAAATTCCAGTTTGAACTCTCGATCGAAAATACGCTTTACGGGAAGGCCTGTGAGGTCGTCGATGTTCATGATCTCATTGAGTTGGGAGTGAAATTTATCTTCGAAATCGTCTTCGTATGTAAATTTCAGAACCGTGGCGCCAATGAATATCTTATCCCCATTGTTTAGCTGAGACGTTTCGGTTTTTTGGAAGTTTACCAGTATACCGTTTCTGCTTTCGAGATCGGTTATCGTGTATTCTTGATTGCGAGGATTGAAATCGATGCGTGAGTGTATTCCTGAGACTGTGCGATCGGAGATGATGATATTCGCTTTGGCAGGATTTCGTCCAATGACCGTCGGTTCGCCGTTCAAGGGAAATCGCTTTCCAAGTTCAGCGCCTGTGAGCACCAACACGACAGCCTTTTGCTGCGTTAATTCAATCCCCCGGGCATAATCAAATTCGGCATCAAAGGTTTCGTCTTCGAATCCAGCCACGTTCCTCGTCCTCCCGACTAGTGGCATAGATTATTCTACAACAAGCCAGACGAGTCTGTGATGGGTAATAGGTCTCACATATCTATCGCCGTCTAATCATGACGATTGTGTCTGCCCGTTCAGAAAGCTCACATCTGGAGAAGGATTGATGAAAGTGACTACAGAAAGAAGGAGCGTGGAACGAGAATCTTATCCAGACTGATGGATAGAGAAGCGCAAGTGCACATTATTCGCTATGGCAACAAATCCATTCACGGGGTCCGCTGCAAGCCGAAGAGCGCCCAGCCGGAAGGCAATACAGTTGCAGCAAATGCGATTTTCAACCCATCTCCGATGAGGAAAGGAAATACACCAACACCCAATACGTTGTCCCATCCCACAAAATGTGCCAGCCACAGACATCCCGTCAGATAGATGACGATCGATCCCAAGGTCATGGCGAACACCGTCGTGACCACTTTCCGATCCCATCCGCGTTCGCTCAACCACCCAACCAAAAACGCGGCGAGGACAAAGCTAGCCAAATATCCACCGGTGGGACCTGAAAGATGGGCCAATCCCCAGCCAGCGTTGGAAAAAACAGGCGCTCCCATCAAGCCGCTGCCAAGATAAACGATCATGCTCAAGGCACCGCGTGTACTGCCCAGCAGCGCACCCACGAACAAGACGGCAAACGTCTGTCCCGTGATCGGAACCGGCGTCAGCGGGATTTCGATCCTGGTTAGCAATGCCGTTAGCATTGCTCCCACCCCGATGCAGGCAATATCCCGCAGCAAGCCGGTTCTTGGCCAGATGGTATCCGCGATGGTTAAACGCATATCCGAGTTACGATTCATTCCAACTCTCCCGATCGATTCTCATTGAACCTGAATATGGAACACAGTATTCCCTTGATAGTTAACACCTATTCGATGGAAGATACGCGAAAACGAGATGATTTAATCTATGCTGTATGGATATTCTCCTGGCATTATCTGCTTCGTGACCTGCACATGTATGTTTACCAATCCAATGGTCAATCCAAATCCACAATCGAGTGACACACCGGGCATTGTTTCACACCGCGATACAAACGCTCCTCACAGGTCGGGCAATGATAGCGTTCCATTTCAGATTGAATCCAGGCCTGCGTTCCATTTTCACGCCAATACGGCACGGCGCGTAAAATGGCTTTCTTTCCCGCAGGTATCGGAAATTCATCGATATGCTCGCAGGGAAAATCAGCGCATGCATGACAACCTTCGATTCCTTTTGCCTGCACACAATCCCGGATCGCGCAAACCTGGCAAGAAGGAAACAACCTCGCTGACAGGCAGCCATCACACTGCAATTCCTCTGTGGATAACGCGGCAATTTGTGGAAATCGACGCGCATAGAGTTTGCCCAACCTTTTCAAATAGGCCAGATCATTTTCTAAGGTTGCCTGGTAGATTCGACACACACCGCAGTACAAACCACAAGGCGCATAAAGATTCGAATGGTTCCGCTGCATTTGCTTTCTCGATTCCTTCTATCGATCCAGATGTCTCAAGCGACAACCCGTCTGTTGAGACACCCTGCTTGGTTTGGATCAGCAACGTCATGCCGCCTCGGCGGCGTGATCAGTTACTCCGCGAGTGTTCGCTGGATCTATTGACGATTCAATTATAAATGCAGTCCCCCAAAGAGAGGGAGCCACCTGCCCTTCTTCACCTGAATTATTCGGGTCTTGTGACTCATGCACCTTAACAACCGAATCAAAAGGATATCGACAACACTAGATGTAGTCACAATGACATTACTTCCTGTGCGGGGTGTGGAGCGCTAACGCGAATCAAACGGAGGGCATCCCGCACAGAATTTCAAATAGATCGAGGCAAAGCTCGATCAAATCGATAGAAACGGAGTAATAAGAAGGCAACACAACAAAAGGACAAGATAAAGGTATCGGGTTACACATGTGACGTGTCTTATTCCGGGTCGCTGCGAGTCCTCCTGCGCAAAGCCAGGTTGGTAAAGCGCATTGAAGATGGGGACGATGATGTAAGAGTGGAGCGGACGGCGACCTATGTTGTGTCCGAGTAGTTGATTAGGTTTTCGAAGTGAACGCGTCAATACGAGTCGATTCGTGGTGGAATTTGCAAGGTGCTTGTTATTGGGGAGATGGTGGGTATTATTGACTCCGAGCCAGGGATTCGTCATAGTAACATGGAAATGAGATACAAGGCCGCCTCAGGTCGAAGCCATTAGGCCACCTCGGGAGTGTATGTGCAGTTATGAACGTTCTTGATACAACCTATGAAAATAATGCAAAGGCGGCTCACGCGGTAAGTGCGCTTGTCGCAGAATCGATTTCTGTTCCGCAACAATTTTCTACCCGGCCTTTCAATAGGTTCGATGTCGCATTCACAGAATGGTGGATGATTCCGGGAAGCGATTGGCCAGCGTATAAATATGGAAAGCTTTGCTTCTGGAGATACCCAAACATGTCAGAAGGGCTTATGCATGTCGGCTATCACGTTGAGAAGGGACTTCATACAGACGCGACTGGCTTACCGGAGGTTCATTCCAGTCTCATAATGCAACAAGATTGGCACTGGCTGGCTTTTCAAGATGAGGTTGAATCGGACGGATTCCTCGATACGCTTTGGGCAATCGGAGATGTAGCGAATATCCGCCCACGATTATTGGTTCACGCACATGATTTCAACAAGGTGCCGAAGGAAGATCAGCCCAGGAGCGCCCCAAGCGATGCCTTTGTGCTTGTGCTTGGATCTACTCATGATAGGACGAATGTGCTTCAAGCTGCAGTTTCGACGCTTGCACAGCTAAACGCTTCGAAGAGCATTCGATCTGCTATTGAGAATTTGTCCCAGATAGACTTGCGTTTTCACTGGATAGACCTTATTGTGGGGCTGCCGTTCAGGTATGGTATCTCGTCACCTGGCAGCTGGAATGCTCACAAATTGTGGCAGGATGCGCTCTTCCCTTGGCTTCCATGGATTCGCTAGCTTCTTGGAAATCTAATAATTCTCTTGAGCCCAGAAAGAGCACCTGGACTTCGCAGCTCAAAGCCGTTGGGTGACCATCTGACCAGGACTAGCAGTGTTACGCTGACATCAAAGGAGGTGGCAAATGAAATGCTACATGCATCCAGACGCCGAGGCGGTGGGGACGTGTACATCTTGCGGCAAGGCAATATGCGGGCAGTGTGCTGTAGACGTTGGTTCTAGACTGGTGTGCCGCAGTTGCCTCGCGCTAGGTCAGCAATCAGGAGACAAGGACCCCAACACAGCTTTCTTAATAGAGCTAGTCGGCGGGTTCTTTGGCCTACTTGGCATCGGCTACATGTACGCCGGGAGAACAAACGATGGTGTTATCAGACTTGTTGCATGGCTTGTGTACGACGTGACAGCGGCTATAGTAATATCCATCCTTCTTGCATTGCTTGTCGGCATAGTTTGTATCCCAATTCAGCTTGCTGTGCAGATAGCCGTGCCGCTCTGGTCAGCTAATGCGCTAAAGAATCACATGCTCGGTTCATCATGATGGGACGACTCTGGGCTGTGGCTCTCCATACGTTTCCCCCAACTCCAGAGGGCTGCCTAACCCGCGCATACAGCTGACGGCCTGTAGGCTTCGCATCGAAGTGGGCTTCGTTTCAGCTAGTTGTGTGCCAGAGCGGGGCGGGTCCGCTGGAGAAGAACCGGGCTTTAGGCGGATTTAACGAGAGATGGGGAGAAATAAGCCTGGAGGAAGCGATATCCGAATGGCGAGACACATATCGCCAAGATTAAAGTTTGCATCTTCCATTCAAATTGGAGGGTTCCATGGGAAGATACGACACAAATCTGGCTTCCGAGTTCTACATACTTTCTATCTTACACCGACTTGGAGCAGAACCATCACTCACACTCGCCAATAAAAAAGCTGTAGATATTTACGTCGCCACGCCTCACGACAAGTTCATAACCATTGATGTGAAAGGGGTGGCGGGTTCGTATGATTGGCCTGCTTCAAATATCAAGGAGGTCAATCGCAAGGATCATTTCTATGTGCTTGTTAGCTATGAGGGATCTATACAAGATCCATCTTGCACTCCTTCTATTTGGATAATTCCCAGCAACAAGATATCTGGTTTTATCAAGAAATACAAAGCAAGAACCAATATTTCTCGGGCGCTTGTTAAGAACAATGGCGAACAATACAAGGACGCCTGGCATCTGATAATTGATGAAGGAAAATAACCTTGTTTATTAATGCTGTTGGGGAATACAGTGAATCTTGAACAGATTGGAGATGTATTGGTAGTTGGGTGGATTATGAAGATGGTGAGGAGATGAGAAGCTGGCAAAATATGATATCTTTGATGCATGAATCATTGGCATGTTGTTCGAGAAACAACTTGATTCCCGCTTCCAGATCCTTAGTATTCATAAGCGTGCCTCGCAGCAGCTTCTGTTTCTCGCTCCACAGCTTGCGTTTTTCATTCATGTTGTCTTGTTCAACTTTAATAACTGGCATTTTGCCCGCAGATGAATCTCTGCACCGTTAGGGTGATTCAGGCACACAAAGGTCAAATTGGATGCAGATGTCTGTGAATTCCGGCTTTCGATTATATGGTGTTTTAAGTGAATGTTCATGGGAATAGGAGTGATCCGCAAGCAAGGGATACTGCGTCCCGAACCACTTGTTCAGAATAATTCGAAATGTATTTACCGGAGACATCGTTGGATAGAGCATCTCGTAGTCCCCATCTGAAAAATATATTGCATTGAGAATGGCTGTGCGCACATGTACACCCTGTGCATCCGGCTCATCCCAATTCAGGTATTTTTCATCACCGTGATCACCTTGAATGATGATAACCAACGGCCGCTCGCTATTTGCAATAATGGAATCAATCGTGCCTATAACCGCCTGATTTAAATAGTCCAGTTGATAGGTGTAATATTCAATATAATTCTCCGGTTCGACTTCGTACCAGTACAAATTGACATTTTGATGGTATTCCAGCTCCTCCTGGTTAGGACCGTAAAGGAAAGGAAAATGGGGTAAATAAATGTGTGAAAACAGGAAGTAATTACCCGACTCCGTTGTGTAATCCGGTAGGTGCGCCAACGCAAAACGAATACGCTCACGTCGAACATCCAGTTCTCTATTCACTGAGTCGATAAACGCCTGGCTGATTCCTTCAGCAGGATTGCTTTGTGTATCTTTGGAGTAAAGCAACAACCCCAACGTCGTTCGTAAAAACAGATGTTCGAAAGAATTGAAGTCATTACTGTCTTCAGTTTGTGGCGGATCGGGTGAGACGAAGATGTCGGCGTATTGATGATTCGTATCTCCAGTTCCCGAGTTATATACGACAACTTGATACCCCTGATCCCGCAAGAACTGGCTTACATAATTCGTTTGTAGATCGTATCTCGCCTGTCGAAAGATTTGCAGAGGAACCTCGTGAAAGTAGAGTAGATTTAGCGATGTGTTTAACGAGTAGGTTGTATTCATGTAATTCGAACGACTTTCGCTTACGATGTAAAAACCGCGGTCTTCCAATGCATCGAGGAAGGAAGAATTATCATAGTCATACAGATCTTGCAGAATATCCGCTCTTGTATAGGCATCGAGGATGATGTAGTAGATGTCGGGCATTTCCGAGACAGCAACTTCAGGTAGAGAAGAAACCGCCTCCATCTCCCCGCGGATCTGAGAAAGGATCTCGTACTCGGATTCACCCCTACTTTTGGATGCCGTCGCAGTTGAGATTATCGTTATTAAAGGGAACAGGATTAAGACCACACTCATGATATTCAGATATGCGCCAAGAGATTGCGGCAATCTTGTCTTTACAATCAATAAACTAAGTGCTACATACATTACCAGCCATATCCAGGTAAAAATCGAGATGTTGAAAGAGAATCCATTCTGTAATATCCATCGTTCCACCAGGTTCTCTACTTGGCCGAAGGAGAAAAAAAGGATCAAGAAAAGCGAACATAATATTCCAGACTTCTCCCAAGATTTTAAAAGAATCCGAAAAACTAGTAAAAAACAGATCGTAAAGCATAGCGAGATAAGTAGAAACCGATACGTGTCGGAAAAAGGAACAAGCATCAAATTCCGTGTGTACATAAAGATAATAGGGTAAATACTAAACAATACAGAGTGAAATGGATATATTGATATTCTTCTTTGTTCTCTCATCATGTCTCTCTACCCACAACTGGTGAAAATGTACATCCACCTTTGCTTCGGTATCCAAATCTTCGAAGACGACGTAGAAAAAATAATGGCAACATTTCGATCAAGTGAAATATGGAAGCCAAACTAGACAATACAAAATCCTTTTGGAATCCTCGATTCATCGATCTTTATCCACACCCTCGAGTATAAACATTAAATCAATATTCCGACATCCACGTTGAGAAAATATTGGATAGATTATTATTCAAGTAAATCATCGGTTTTAACGCGATCTAAACCAGGAAAACGATTACGGAAAAGATGGTATGAATCGTAAGTGTGTTGTTGATGAATTGACATTCTTCTGTCTCCAGGTCTGACCGGACATACCAAGACTCATTCCAAACACGCATATGGATCGGGTAAATCCTGCGTGAAGTCACTCGACGCCCACATTTCAGCCATGACGTCAACGTTACATTCAGTCACGATGTCCATTCCGGAGTCCGTCCAATCATAGTACGTGGCACCGGACACGATATAATCATAGATCATCTGCACCGTGTCATAGCCCCAACCCCAGTACTTCTGTCCGACCAGCCCCTGTATGTAGCCATCCTGCATGAACTCCAACTCCACCGTCAGTGTATCGAAAGCAATCGTGACTAGGCCACCATTCAAGGCTGCGTCCTCCCAGAACGGCATGGAACCGCGCTCTGCGAACAGCGGCCACAGACCTACCAGGAACCAGCCATCCAGATCAGGATACGCTTGCATGGTCTCCTCGATCACCTGCACACCCAGGTTGATGTCATCGTTGCAATACACCGTCGAGACAATCTCGATGCCAGAGTAGTCGGCCACACCATCCTTGAAACCGCGGATACGTTCCTCCAGGTTGAAGGCGCCTGGTACACCAGTTAGCAAGGCTACTTTACCTTCCTCACCCATGAATCTCACCAGCAGCTCGGCTGCAGCCAAACCACCCTGGTAATTATCCACACCCAGGTACGTGAAGCGATCACTATCCGGGGAATCTGAGTCCCAGGTCATCACTGGGATACCGGCGGCGACAGCTTTATTGATCGGATCTTCGCATGCCGTCGGATCGTTACAGGAGATGCCGATGGCGTCAACGCCCTTGACGATCACGTCTTCAACGACACGTGCCTGCTCCGTGGCATCCGAAGCCACGGAGCCAACGTAATCTACCGTCACCTCAATGCCCGTCGAAGCGGTCAACTCCTCGGCCATCTTTAAGGCACCATCACGCCCGACCTCGAAAACCGGATTGTTCAAAGCCTTGGGAATCCAGGCAATAACGATCGACTCCACGTCTGCTGTGCCAGGCTCTTCTGTTTCCTTTGCACATCCTGTCATTGCAGCAACAAGAACCACCGAGGCAGCAATAGCCATTAACAGAGTGTGTCGTTTACTCATCTCTTTCTCCCTGGTAATATGACTTTGTTTTTCTTCCCGAATACAATCAAAAAAGGTTTGTTCTACCTATTTATTATTACATGCGAGAATTGTTTCTTGAGAGTTTCACTTACGGAAAACCTCGAGGGCCGAGAATGACAATTAGTAAAGATAAGTGTATAGAATTGATTACCAGACATCAATCCCCAAACCCATCAAAACGAAATGGGAAATCTCATGTGTCGCGTGTAGGATACCCTCTCTTTTCCCATATCGATGCACAAATGGCTTCATCAAATCACAAATTTCAGGCTATACTGCAAGTGGAGATATTGTGGAACGTATTTTCCATGAAATGCATTGATATATTATTGAACATTGTTGTTCCCCTATCATCCAGCAAATGCATAATGAAGGTTTGATGCTATGATCAGAACGTTAGTAGAATCGCAACATGTCCAAAGTTCGTATCGTATTGGCCGACAGTCATGCCATTGTACTAGAATGTATCCGAAATGTATTGCAGGAAATGGATGCCATGGTCATCGTTGATGAAGTAGGGAATCGCCCCACACTTCTTAAAACGCTGGCGTAATTGCCTTCTTCGAAAAGAACAACCTGGATACAGAAGCATTGCATCAGATGGTCTGCGATGTCGTTGGATAAAAACCGGGATTGAACCAGTGAACTCAATCAATTCACGCACTCCACCAGAAAACGATCATGTCATGGATGGCACATCAGAACCTATTATGCAATTTGATATGTATTCGGTAAAACGAATCTGGGAAATCATATCCAAACGTCAGGGATTCAGCGTAGTGTTGCTGTTTATCATCATCAGCACATTCCTAAGCCTTATGACGGATAATTTTCTTACATTAGGTAATCTATCAAACCTCGCCCGGAACTTTTCCTGGATCGCGATAATTGCCTTTGGTCAGAGTATGGTGATCATCATCGGTGGAATTGATATGTCTGTGGGTGCCACGATGGCATTGGCTGGGCTCATCACAGCATCTTGCATGGATGTGGAAATCAACTTCCCTGTGATGATCGCTGTGTTGTTGGGGCTTCTAACAGGAGGCTTCGTTGGCTGGATAAACGGTCTCATGATCGCTCGTGCAAAGCTTCCTTCGTACATCGTTACCCTGGGAACGATGAGTGTTGTGCGTGGAATTGCGTTCAGTTTAACAGGCGGTTGGCCTGTGCGTGATCTACCGGAGAGCTTTCGCTTCATGGGCCAACATGAAATTCAACTTGGATCTTTATCATTACCGGTTCCATTCTTATTAATGTTGATCACGGCATTTATCGTTGGCTTACTGCTCGATCAGATGGTATTGGGAAAACATATCCATACCATTAAGCATGGCGAGCGCGCATTACTTCTCGCTGGCGTCGACGTGAACAAAGCCACAGTGTTGGTATATACACTCTGTGGTCTATTGGCTGCATTCGGAGGATTACTTATGACTGCCCGAGTAGGAGTCGCCGCCCCCACGGCAGCGACGGGGTATGAACTCGACAGTATAGCTGCAGCGGTTGTTGGCGGCACCAGTCTGTACGGTGGAACCGGCAGCATCATGGGAGTCCTGGTTGGTGCTGCAGTTCTTCAAACACTACGCAATGGATTGGTGCTCTTAGGGTTCCCCGCCTACGGACACACCGTAGCAATTGGGGCAATCATCCTCGCAGTCATCCTACTCAACTACTGGCGTCGAAAATGAGAAGGTGTGCTGTATGACACATATATTGAAGGCGATCAATATCTCAAAAACCTTCGGCACTTTGCCAGTCATTCAAAACGTAAGTATGCATATTTCGTCCGGCGAAGTAGTCGGATTCGCTGGACAAAGCGGGGCTGGGAAATCAGCGCTAATGATGCTGCTTACAGGATTTCTCGTGCCCGACGAAGGTAAGCTTTATTTTGACGACCAAATACTGCGCTGGCCCTTCAATGGACGCACGCTCGGAATTGAAGTGATCCATCAACACCCAGACCTTGCCGAAGACCTGGATGTGACCAGTAATGTATTTCTGGGCAATGAATTAGGCTGGCCGCTGGGGAACATCTGGTTTAAATTTCCCAATCGACGAGGGATGGCCAAGGAGACTGTTCGCATTTTGTCACAGTTAGGAACCAATTTCGATGACCCGCACGAGATTGTTGCTAATCTATCGAGCGAGCAACGTCAATTAATCGCTATTGCTCGCGTGATGGTCAAACCACCCAGGATGATCATCATTGACAATCCCACACTTGCGCTTAGTTATCCTTACCAACAAAAGCTCCTTTCACTCATCCAAACCTGGCAGCAACAGGGAATCGCCATCCTGATCAGTAGTGACAATCCCGATCACTTGTTGGCGGTTACGGATCGCATCATCGTTCTACGCAATGGACAGTGTACCAACGAGTTCCGGACCGACGATACCAATCGGGAAGAAGTGGTAGCAGCGATGGTGGGAACCATCGACCACCAACAACTCACACCGATCCTCTGGGCGTTGGATAGCTACTATCGTGCTCGCGAGCAAGCAGAGAAGCTTTCTCTAGGACAGACTATACTCGAAAAAGGCATAGTAACAGGTGAATTACTCGACCGACAATTCATCAACCAGTTAACTAATCAGATCGACGCGCTGGATCAAGTCAATACGGCATTACAAAATGCCCAGCGCCGATTACTGGGCGAACTTGAACAAGAACGAAAAGGATTGGCTCGAGAAATCCACGATCAAATAATCCAGGACTTGCTTGGCGTGAATTTTCGAGTGGAGGAAATTGAGGCTTTCGAAAATCTCGCGCCAGCCGTTAAAAACGAGTTGGCCAGCCTACAAACCAGAATTCGACAGTTGGTCGATGACCTACGTGATATTTGTGGCAATTTACGACCGCCGACGATTGATAGCTTGGGAGTTGGCCCTGCACTCGGATCGTTTACCAGAGATTGGTCCAAACGATCCAGAATCCCCGTAAAACTCAACATCGATCCAGATCTTGGCCGTCTTCCAGAAGCTATCGAGTTATCAATATTCCGTATCGTCCAGGAAGGTTTGAACAACGTTCAAAAACACTCAAATGCGAGCCTATCTAAAGTCGACCTTTTGCGCACCATGCCGCGTACATTGATGCTTTCTGTCTCTGATAACGGCCGGGGAATTACCGACGACTTTGATATGACGACATTGTCCACCAGTGGAAACTATGGATTGGTAGGAATCAGCGAGCGGGTTGCACTCTTAGGAGGTCGTCTAAAAATACAGAACCTTACAGACGGAGGCTTGTTACTCCAGGTCGAAATTCCCCACCCCCGATTGGAAATTCCAACATCATAAACGATGTATGATCAGCCCATAATCCGCACACGTATGGCCTGGCAGATCCCATCAACGGTCGTGATGATGCGATTCTTGCTTTCCAACCCCATTTCCCAGTATTCAGGCTCAAAGCCGCGCAAGTGTGGATCAGGCGATCGGCCCCAGTCATCGAGGCCTTCATCTTCCATTAGACGAATCAATCCTAACAGTTGTTCGCAAACAGCTGCCGGATAAAACGGCCGATTCTGTTCGATTTCCTTGAATACTTCCGTATATGAAGTAGCGAATGCGGCGAGTATCTCCGCTTTACGGTATTCTTCCGGTTTGGTAGGAGAATCCTGCGAAATCTCGGGCTGAATCAGGCAAGCCGCCCTGCGAAAAGAAATCAAAGAATCCCAGATTTCAGTGAGTATCTTAAATTCATGTTCGTAGCGCGTTTGATGCGTGTGGGATTGCCTCGTCAATAACGTCGTTAGGAAGTTGATATCCCGATCATAGCGTTCCAGAAATTCTCCCAACTCCCCCAGGTCTCGTTTACGCACGAGATCCTTTTCCATCCTCGCAGTGACGGAAGACAATTTCCGAATGATATAAATAGCAAAGACAAACACAAGAAGAAGAATTACGATTCCGACCGCGAGAATGGCGATGTCCATTTACTCAGCTCCTCATTATCATAGCGAGGCCTTTCAAGCGCGACCTATCCATTACAGGCTTCATTTCTATTAATCCACCCTTTGATGATACACAAATCCCACCTCGCACGTTATTACAGAGCATACAACCATTCTGCATTGGCAGTCAACCGACCCACAGATACAGCCTGAAGAAGCTTTCGTTGTTTCATCATGGAACCCGTTTGTATCCCGCTTGATTCGGATGGAGATCTTCACGCCCATCGACGTAAACAGCCACCCACTCTGCCAAACGTCTTCCCAAACGCCGGCAAGCCTCGACCTCCTTCTCCTCGCGCGGCTCGCCCGCCTGCGTTGCGCCGTAATGCAGTGTGAATTGATGGCCGGAGTAATCCGTAACGCCAAACACGAGCATACCGTAGTTGAGCATGATCGTCATCATCGCCATACAGGTTAGCTCAGCGCCGCCTCCCCACCCACCTTCCGAACTGAACGCACAACCGATCTTGCCATCAATCTTCTGCCAAACGGGAAGGAGATTTTCCCAGAATCGTTTCATTTCCGCTGCGACGGTGCCCAGGTAAGTGGGAGAACCCACTGCCATACCGTCACACCAAAGCACGTCTTCATGGGCTGCGTCCTGGGTCGATCGAAGACGCACATCGATATCGGATACCTGCCGAGCGCCTTCCGCTACATACTCTGCCATCCGTTTCGTCGAGCCATCCTTGCTGTAGTAAAGCACCAATACGTTTCCCATTCCATCACTCCTCAAGGAAGCCCGATCTGCTCGACATTAAAACGCAAGCCACTCATCTGTCGAGTACACCAGTGTTAATGAACGAGCAATATAACAACCCATTGAATTGATGTGCCCGGGCACTCAGTAGATATCACAAGCAGATTGGCTTCGGATTAAGCACGCAACCGATTTACATTACCTGATAGTTCGGCGCTTCTTTCGTAATGACCACATCGTGTGGATGGCTTTCGATCAGGCCGGCATTCGTGATACGAATCAGACGCGTATTCTCTTGAAGTACCTCGAGGTTGGCCGCACCGGCATATCCCATCCCCGATCTCAGACCACCCACGAGTTGATACACATAATCCTCGAGGGGTCCTTTATATGGAACTCGTCCTTCGATTCCCTCAGGAACGGTTTTACCGGAAGCGACGATTCCCGATCCGTAACGGTCTCGTCCATAACCTTTCATCGCGCCCATGCTGCCCATACCGCGGTAATCCTTAAACTGTCTGCCCTCGAAAAGGATCGTCTCCCCTGGCGCCTCTTCCAGACCGGCAAGCAAATTTCCCAGCATAACGGCATTCGCCCCGGCAGCGATGGCTTTTACAATGTCTCCGGAATACTTGATTCCCCCATCAGCCACGATGGGGACACCTCTCGCTTTCGCTGCCTTCGCACATGCATACACGGCGGACAACTGCGGCATCCCCACACCTGCAACGACGCGTGTGGTGCAAATCGAACCGGCTCCGACACCGATTTTGACCACATTGACTCCTGCATCGATCAAAGCATTGGTGCCTTCCGGTGTGACTACATTCCCGGCGATCAACGCCAAGTCAGGAACGGCGCTGCGGATGCGTTTGACGGCTTCGATTACATCTTTCGTATGCCCGTGTGCTGTATCGATCGCAATCAGATCCACATCCGCTGCGATCAGTCTCTCGAGGCGTTCATCCGAACCATCCCGCACACCCACCGCTGCGCCAACCATCAATCGCCCCCGTGTGTCCGTTGCAGCCAATGGGAAGTCGCGTTCTTTCTGAATATCTTTAACAGTGATCAACCCCTTGAGTACCCCCTTCTTGTCCACAAGGGGCAATTTCTCGATGCGGTGTTTCTGCAGCAGACTCTTGGCACCGTTGAGATCTATACCGACCGGACCCGTAATCAGCTTTTCACTGGTCATGTATTCCCGCACCGGGCTGCGATAGTCTTCCGCATCGAGGAAACGAATATCCCGATTGGTGAGAATGCCGACCAGAACGTCGCCATCCTCAACAATCGGAATTCCACTAATGTGGTAATGGGACATGATATCTTCGGCTTCCTGAATTGTAGCGTCCGGCTTGAGTGTGATCGGATCGACGATCATACCTGACTGCGAGCGTTTGACCTTGTCCACTTCTGCTGCCTGATCCTCGGGCGAGAGATTGCGGTGGACGACACCAATCCCGCCCTGCCTGGCCAATGCGATCGCCAACCTCGCTTCCGTGACAGTATCCATTGCAGCCGACAGAATAGGGATGTTCAAACGAACCTTCTCCGTAAGCCGCACGGAAACATCCGTATCACTGGGTAAGATATGGCTATACCCCGGAACCACAAGAACATCGTCAAACGTTAACTCAACACCCTGCTCGAACAATTCAGTATTCATTCGATCTCTCCCATTACAACTCAGTGCCGGAAGTGCCGTACCCCCGTAAAGACCATGGCGATGTCCAATTTATCGCAAGCTTCGATGGACAGATCGTCACGTACGGAACCACCCGGCTGAACGATCGCCGTGATGCCAAATTTCGCCGCTTCTTCCACTGAATCCGGGAATGGGAAGAAGGCATCCGAAGCCATCACCGCGCCCTTGGATTTTTCACCTGCTCGCGAGGCTGCGATACGCACGCAATCGACTCGATTTGGCTGGCCGCCGCCAACTCCCACGGTAGCTTCACCAACACCGAAGACTATGGCATTGGATTTGACATGCTGGCAGGCTTTCCAGGCGAAACGCAAACCTGTCCATTCATCCTCGCTGGGTTCACGCTTGGTCGCCACACGCCAATCGGTCTCGGAAGGATCTCCCTTGTCGATGTCCTGCCGCAGGATCCCCGCATTAACCGAACGCAGTTCGTATTCCGGATCGAGATCCATCGAAGGCATCGACAACAATCTGAGATTCTCTTTCTTGGACAACAAATCGACCGCGTCCTTGCTGAAAGTGGGTGCGATGATGCACTCCACGAACAGCTTGCCCAATTTCTTCGCCACAGCCAGATCGAACTCACCATTGACGGCGATCACACTCCCAAAAGCGGACACCGGATCGGAGGCTAGTGCCGGATCGTAGGCTTCCGCCAAAGTATCGGCAGAAGCTAACCCACATGGCGAAAGGTGCTTTACGATGCAAACCGTAGGACGCTCGAATGAGACCGCAGCCCGCCAGGCCGCATCGAGATCGAGCAGGTTGTTATAGGAAAGCGGTTTGCCCTGGAGTAATTTTCCACCCATCGGTCCAGCTTCCGGTGAAAAACCGTACAACAAGGCCGATTGATGGGGATTCTCGCCATAGCGCAGACTCTGGATGGGGAAAAGCGGCATGTTAACCGCTTCCCCGGGCGCCAGGTAGGCGCTGATCGCTGCATCGTAGGATTGCGTATGTGCAAAGGCCTTGACTGCCAACCGACGGCGCGTCTCCAAACTCGTTTCACCATTCTCGCGCAATTCCTGCAGCACGACCTCATAATCGTCGGAATCGACGATCACCGTGACACGTTGGAAATTCTTGGCCGCGGCACGCAGCAAGGCAACGCCGCCTATGTCGATTTTTTCGATGGCTTCTTCCAACGTCACGTTCGGTTTTGCAATCGTCTCGCGAAAACGATAGAGATTGACCGCAATCAGATCGATCGGTTTTGCAGATATCTTTTCCAGGTCGGCTGCATCCGCCTTGCTTTCACGGGAAAGAAGACCGCCATGCACCGCGGGATGCAGTGTCTTGACTCGGCCGCCCAGGATTTCCGGGTAGCCGGTATAATCCGCGACTTCCCTTACATCGATCTTGTTATCGCGCAGTAATTTTGCCGTCCCACCACTGGCGATGAATTCCCAACCCAAGGACGATAATCCTTCGGCAAAGTCCGATAATAACGATTTATCGGCAACGGATAACAAAGCAATTGACATTATTTCACTCCTTATTGAATTTCGATGGTATTCAACGCTTGTTGGATCGCCTGGACCAACAAACGATGTTCTACTTGATGAATGCGTTCTTCGAGTGTTTCGAGCGTGTCCTCGTTAGAAATCAGAACGACTTCCTGGGCGATCACGGGCCCAACATCGACACCTTCATCGGGCACGTAGTGCACCATCACACCGGTTTGTGTGATCTTCCCGGTTTGAAAGTCATCCCAAGCGCGTTCGATGGCATGCGTTCCGGCGAACGTACCCGGTAAAGCGGGATGCAGATTGATAACTCGCATCGGGAAGCGATCCAGAAAAGCCGAGGTGAGCACACGCATCCACCCCGCCAGAATCACAAATGTTGGCTCATATGCAGCCACGATTTCCGCCAGATCCGCATCGTACTCGCGACGATCTTTACCCTCATCCTTGTAGGGCTTCCAGGGATGGTAACGGCTCGGAATGCCCGCTTTGTCCGCTCGTTCTAGCGAATAGGCTTTTTTATGGTCGCAAATCACAGCGACAACGTCTGCATCCAGATCGCCAGATTCACATGCATCGATGACGGCCTGCAGATTACTGCCGAAACCAGATGCCAACACAACCAGTCGATTTTTCTTATCTGCCACGGAACATCCCTCTCTCCAGAACGAGGCACTAAACAAGTATAATTTCGTTCCCTTCGCATATCTCGCCAATAACATACGTTTCTTCTGGAATCGCTTTCTGTACTTTTTTAACATCGGACGGATCGATCGCCGCAACCATGCCGATGCCCATGTTGAAGACCCGGTACATCTCGTCGCGGGCAATTCCGCCACGTTCCTGAATCAACTCAAATACTTCCAGCACGGGCCAGGAACCAATCTCAATACTTGCGCCCAGGTTTTCCGGCAAAGCCCTGGGAATATTATCGAAAAATGCACCTCCTGTGAGGTGCGCCAATGCCTTGATCGGATTCTTGGCTTGATCGAGAACCTTCGAAAGCGCCGAAAGATAAGAGCGGTGCGGTGCCAGCAAAGCATCGGCAAGTGTGCTGCCGTCTGTTAATTTATGTGCCGAAAGATCCACATCTGCAAATATCCGTCGGATGAGTGAATACCCGTTCGTGTGCGGACCCGACGATGCCAACCCCAACAGCTTATCACCCGCCCGGATATCCCCGCTAGGGAGGATTTTGTCGCGTTCGACGACCCCGACAATCGCACCGGCCAGGTCGAGCTGGCCTTCCACATACATCCCCGGAAGCTCTGCCGTCTCGCCACCAAGCAAGGCGCATTTCGCTTCCCGGCAAGCCTCGGCAACACCGGCGACGAGTTCAGCAACCACCTCCGGATCGGTCGCACTGCAGCCGATGTAATCCAAAAAGAACAGCGGTCGTGCGCCTTGCACCAGAATATCATTGATACAGTGATTGACCAGATCGACGCCGAGATCGTGATAGCGTCCCAATTGCACACCCAGCATCACCTTCGTGCCCACGCTGTCTGTCGAACCGGAAAGTACGGGGTCTTTCAATGTCGTAACAGGAGAGGCCTGATATAAGCCTCCGAAAGCGCCCACGCCGGCCAGTACTTCCTTTCCGTGAGTCGATTCCACGGCTTGTTTCATTAACGCCACAGCTCGATTTCCGGCATCGATATCGACACCCGCCGCAGCGTACGCGGAAACCGGTTTGGCGATGTCTTTGCGATACTGCATCCCCTCGAAGTGGATCTTTTCGATTCCGGCGTAAACGATTTTACGGGCTTCGGTGATATTTGGTCCACAGGCGGTCATCCCCAGAACTCGCCCACCATTGGTGACGATGGCTCCATTCTTCTGCGCCGTCCCGGCGTGAAACGCCAGGACATCTTCCGGCAGGGAATTCAACCCTGTGATCTCGATACCTTTTTCATAGGTCCCCGGATAACCGCCCGAAGCCAGGACTACACAGAGCGCCGCACCATCGCTCCAGCGTACATGGGGGGCAACCTGGGCAAGCCTTCCCTTAACACAAGCCAGCATGATTTCCAGTAGATCGGATTCGAGCAGCGGCAGAATGACCTGGGTTTCAGGATCGCCGAAGCGACAGTTGTATTCCAGGACCTGAACACCCGAATCGGTCAATATCAAGCCGCCATAGAGCACGCCAATGAATGGATTGCCCTCTTCCCGCATCCCATCGATAACCGGCTGCAGCATACGTTTGCAGGCGTCATCAATTTCAGCAGCCGTCATACTGGGGGATGGCGAGAAAGTCCCCATGCCGCCGGTGTTGGGTCCACGATCGTAATCCAATAAGCGTTTGTGATCCTGTGCAGTGGGCATGGGCAAGATGTCTCGTCCGTCGCTGAACACCAGCAGCGATACCTCACGACCGACGAGCTTGTCTTCGATCACGACCCGTTCACCGGCGGATCCAAATCGTTTCTCGATCATGATCTCGCGCAACGTCTTCTCTGCCTCTTCAAAATTGTCGGGCAGGATGACGCCTTTTCCCGCAGCCAGGCCGGAGGCTTTAATCACATAATCCATATCCCGATGGCGAACATGCGCGAGGGCTTGCTCGAAATCTTCGAAGACTTCGAATCCTGCTGTGGGAATACCGTGACGCTGCATGAATTGTTTCGCGAACGCTTTGGAGGATTCCAATTGGGCTGCCGCAGCCGTCGGCCCAAACACGGAAACACCCTTCGCCGTCAATGCATCGGTAACGCCGTTCGCCAAGGGAACTTCCGGCCCTACCACGACGAGGTCGATCTTCTTCTCGATCGCTGCGGCAACGATGCCATCTGTGTCGTCCGATGATACCGGGATATTTTCAGCAACTAGCGCTGTGCCCGGATTCCCAGGAAGGGCATACAGCTTGGAAAGCCGCGAAGATTGAGATATCTTCCAGGCTAGTGTATGCTCACGCCCTCCTGAGCCAACGACCAGGATGTTCATGCCTTCCTCCTCATGCATTACGATTTGGTTGTGGATTCCCCCGTACTACCCAAAGCGTTCCTTAACCAGCGACTCTCCAACCTCGAACGGATACACGCCGGTAAAACATGCGTTGCAGTAACCACTCTCACTGCCAATCGCCCGCATCATACCTTCCAACGACAGAAAATGAAGGCTGTCCGTTCCCAATATATCACTGATCTCCGAGACGGAATTCGACGACGCCACCAATTCCTCCCGTGTGGGCATGTCCACACCCATGAAACATGGATGTGTGATCGGTGGACACGTGATACGCATATGAACTTCTGCAGCACCAGCTTCCCGCAGGGTGTTCACCAGGTGACGCGCAGTCGTACCGCGAACGATCGAGTCATCTACAAGCACCACCCGTTTTCCATTCAATGCACTGCGTACGGGATTGAATTTCAAGTACACGCTGCGTTCGCGTAAATCTTGATCGGGTCGAATAAACGTACGGCCGATATAAGAATCCTTAATTAATCCCATTTCAAATGGAATACCACTTTTATCCGCGTATCCTAAAGCAGCCGGTATCGAGGAATCGGGTACTGGAATTACCAGATCCGCGTCGATATTGCCTTCAATGGCCAACTCACGGCCGATCCGACGTCGCACCTGATAGACAACCTGACCATCCCAGACGCTGTCTGGACGCGAGAAATAGATATGCTCGAAGGTGCACAAGGCCAAAGGTTGTGAGGGCGCGAGTGCCTGGCGGACCACCAATGCCGCATCGTGCAGGGCCACGACTTCTCCGGGATGTACTTCCCGCACAGCTTCGCATCCGATGATGTCCAGCGCGCTGGTCTCCGAACACACGGCATGTCCCCCACCGGGCAGTAGTCCAACTGTCAGCGGACGCAAACCCCAGGGATCTCTGGCAGCAAAGACCCCGTCGACCGTGAGGATCACGAGTGAAAATGCCCCTACCCAATCCTGCATCGCATGTGCCAGACGATCCAACCAGGTATCCCCCGGCGCGGCCGCGAGCATGAGTACCATCACTTCGCTGTCCGAACTGGAAGTTAGGCCTGCTCCATTCGTCAGAAGACGTTTACGCAGTTCGTCGGCGTTCACCAGATTACCGTTGTGCGCCAGAGCGACCGGTCCGTAGCGGGTCTCGAGCAGAAACGGCTGTGCGTTCTGCAGGCTGGAGCCACCCGTGGTGCTGTAGCGCGTGTGTCCAATGGCGAGTTTGGCGTTCAATTCCCGGATCTCGTTTTGGGCGAAAAGCCGATCCACCAATCCCATGCGTTTTCGCACGTCGATCGAATTACCATCGCTTATGGCGATACCCGCCGATTCCTGGCCGCGATGCTGTACGGCATGCAGCCCATAATACGTGAATGTCACTGCTTCTTCGCGCGGTGAATCTATGCCGAATATCCCGCAGGCTTCACGCAGTCTTTCGGAAAAATTCATTCCCACACCCTGCATCTTTTCTGACTCGCCCACGGATTACCCGCCTCCAAACTCTGAATCAGCTTCGGCCAACCGCTTTCGATGGTCTTCCTGTTGCTTACCAACAGCTTCGCTGATCTCCGTTGAAACCAATCCCAGGATCTTCGCCGCAGCAAGGCCTGCGTTGCCGGGATCGAGCACCACCATCGGCGCTACCCCACTGGGCATTCGCAGAGACGAATACAAATCCGCACCGGCAAAACTACTCCCTATCGGCGGGCATGCGATCACCGGTGCACTAACATTTGCATCTACCATTCCGCTTAAGGCATTACTTCGACCTGCAACGGTGATATAAACCTTTGGTCGCGGATCGCCTTCGTATTCGGCAAGTAGATCTAATAATCGCTGCGGTGTTTTATGTGCTGAAGCAATCCGCTGAATACACTCGATATCCATCTGTTCGAGTACTCCCACGATTTGATCCACGTGCCCCCGATCCGATGGAGAACCCATCAAGATCACGACAAGAGATTTTGATGTCATGGAATCGCTTTACTCCTTACTTTAAAATTCCACTCGCACGTAAGTTCTCTTCCAGACGTAGGCCTACTGGATAGGCTGCCGGCTGGAAAGGCTCGCCAGTTAATTTCTCATAGAGTGAAACATAACGCTCGGCGACACGCAGCCAGAAAGCCTGTCCCATCTCCGGCGGCTCGCCGTCGCCACGATAGCCCTGTGCAGCATAATCCAGACGTAAAAATTCCTTATCGTAGTTCTCTGGCTCCTTGCCTGCTTCAAATCTTTGAACGTAGCTGTCAGCCAGCCAGAAGCGAGATGAATCGGGTGTATGTACTTCGTCAATGATGATCAATTCGCCATTTTCATCGACACCAAATTCATACTTCGTATCCACCAGGATCAACCCAGCTTCCTGGGCGACTTGCTGCCCCAGCCGAAAGACTTCGAGCGAGGCTTGCTGCACTTTTTCCCAGGTATCACCGTCCAGGTGCCCCTGGTCGACAACCTCCGCACACGTAAGCCGTTCGTCATGAGTTCCTGGCCCGCCCTTCGTTGTGGGCGTGATGATCGGTTCGGAAAGTGCTTGATTCTTACGCATGCCGTCCGGGAACTCATGCCCGTAAATTATCCGCTCGCCAAGATCATAACGATACCAGAGCGCGGTCTTGGTCACTCCGGTGATATAGCCACGGATAACGACTTCCACCGGTAAGGTCTTGGCTTTGCGTGCCAATGTCGCATTGGGATCCGGGATACTGATCTTGTGATTGGGGATGATCCCTTCGGTTTTATCAAACCAGAAAGCGGAGAGCTGGTTGAGCACCTGCCCTTTATATGGTGCCAAACCGAGAATGCGATCAAAAGCAGACAAGCGATCTGTGGTCACCAAAAGCAATTCGCCATCCTCAAGTGGATAGAGATCACGCACCTTGCCTTTATGCCGGTTGGGAAGCGGTAAATCCGTCTCCCAAAATGGATTTTCGGCTGCCTGAGTGATATAGTCACGACTCATGTCACAGTTCCTCCAGTGGCTATACACTCACGAATACGCTCTGCCATACGACGAGCGCGCTGCGGTGCGAATCCCACACGATCCTTCGAACGCATCAGATCGTCGAGTGTTTCTTCTGGAAGATAACGCTGTAACTCAACATCGGCTCGCACGAGTTCGGTCAACGGATTGGGCTCTCCCAGTGCAACTTGCTGCCAGGCCGCCATGGCGTGTTCACGCAAGCGTTCGTGCATCTCCTGACGATCGGCACCAGCGCGGCCCAAAGCCATCAACACCGCCTCGAGCGCTGCGAACGGTGCATAGCGTTTAAGATTCCTCTCGATATTTGCTTCCTGGATCACCCAATCCGCCATGATTTTGTTCGCCGTCAATAACAACTCATCAGCGATCAAGAAAGCCTCGGGTAAGATCGTCCTGCGATTTGCGCTATCATCCAGGGTACGTTCGAGTAATGACAGGGCCGTATTGTCCCAGGCAACGCGTGGATACTGCGCCAGAAGTCGGGCTAACGAATCCATCTTCTCGGAAGCGATGGGGTTCTTTTTAAACGGCATGGCTGAAGAACCCACTTGCTTCTTACCGAAAGGTTCCGACATCTCTCCAATCGGTGGGGATTGCAGGATACGCAGATCGAATGCCATTTTGTGCAGCGATGCAGCCATCCCTGCCAATGCACACAGAATGTCGTAATCCTGTTTGCGCGGATAAACTTGATTGGTCACCTCGTAGAAAGGCAACTCGAGAATCTCGGAGAGACGCTGCTCGAATTGTTCAACGTTCTCTTCTTCCAGAAGATCGAAGAAGGAAGCGCTTGTCCCCACTGCACCCTTAAAGCCCTTGCCTCGCAATGAAGCACGTAATTGCTTGATTGTCTTCCATTCCTCCAACAAATCCTGTCCATAGATCGCCAAACGATAACCCAGCGTGGTGGGTTCTGCTGGTTGAAGATGGGTGAAGCCCATCACCGGGGTTGCAGCCCATGTGTCGATTTGTTCTGCAAGTCGTTCGAGAACAGGCGCGAACCGCTCAAGAATCAGATCGAGGGAACGTTGCAGTCGGATTGCATCCGTATTGTCGACGACATCCATGGAAGTCATGCCCATATGGATCACGCCACCGCCCAATGGTGCCTTTTCCGCAAATGCCCTCACTTCCGCCATCACATCGTGATGAATCTCGTTTTCAATCTCGATTGCACGCGCAATGTCGATATCATCGATGTGTTCCTGCAAATCATCGACTTGATCCTGGGTGACCAAGCCCAACTCCGCCTGGACGAGTGCTACAGCCACCCAAATTTCACGCCACAGCCGACGTTTGGTGCGTTCGCCCCAAACCTGACGCATGGCATCTGAACCATATCGCCAACTTAAAAAGGACTGATATCGATCGTATTCATCCATCGGCTTCTCGAATGTATGGTTTTTGTTGTAGACCTAAGCTATTTTCAGACCGTTCTTAAATAACTTTAACCCCATAGAACCATTTTCCGCTCGGAACCAGTGAGGATGCTGGTAGGGATGAATGTGGTCCTCGGGATGAGGCATAAGTCCAAGAACATTTCCAGCCGGGTTTGTAATACCGGCAATATCGTCTTCGGAGCCATTGGGATTGGCAGGATAATCACCGTTCGCCGCATTACCTGAGGGGTGAACGTAGCGAAAAGCAATCTGGCTTTGGGGCAAATCATCCCTCTCGTTCAGGATAAAGCGACCTTCACCATGAGCGACGGGGCATAGTATTGAATCCATATCCTGCAACCAGAGGGAGGGATTAGCTCGGTTTCCTTTCAGATGTACCCAACGACATTCAAAACGACTGCTGGCGTTGAAAGTCAGGGTCGCTTGCACTCCGCCTTGTGGCAAGAAACCTGCTTTGACCAGAGCCTGGAAGCCGTTGCAAATCCCGATCACCGGGCGGCCATCGTCGATGAAGGACTGCATGAAGTCGGAAAACCATGTCTCCAGATCGAGGGCGAAGAGACGTCCGGCACCCAACGCGTCGCCGTAAGAGAAACCACCGGGAAGTGCGAGCATCCCGTAGTCTCTCCAATTTCCGTTGTTCTCGCGCAGGATCGATAGCGGTGTGATAACAACCTCACCGCCTGCTCGAGTGACCGCATCCGCAAGATCGCCGTCACGATTGGTACCTGGAGCGTGTAAGATCAGTACTTTAGCTGGCGACATCGCTGCTCTGTTTCGTATACGCCTCCACAAGTTCTTCAACGGGGAGGCTTATAACCTGATCTCCATTATGCTCGACGACCAGGTTCGAATCGTTTGTAGCCATACCGATGCGTCTCAGCGCTAACCCTTTAAAGAGATTTTTGAACGCCTCGGCGTCGTTTTCGGCAATTTCCACGAGTAAACAACCATTGGTTTCCGCGAATAAAGCCAAGTTGGGATCGGAGTCCAACTCCGTGAGATCCAACTTTAATCCCGTTCTTCCAGCCAGGGCCATTTCTGCCACAGCGACCGCCAACCCGCCCTCGCTGAGATCGTGCGCGGAAAGCACGATACCGTCCTGTACAGCCTGATGGAAAGCTTCATAGATCTGCGGTGTATTCTCCGCCAGGCCAGGCACCTGCTGCAGCGCATCGACATCCTCAAAGAAACTGGAATCCGCGACTTTCAAGGCATAACTGCCGAGTAATGCCGGCTGCCATTCGCCGACGAGATACATCTGACTTCCGGCAGCTTTCAAATCCATACTAACGGCTTTACGCACATCCGGATGGATGGCAATGCTCGAGATCAGTAACGTTCCCGGGATGGCGTGACGCTCACCATCCTTACCGACATACTCATTGTTTAACGAGTCTTTGCCTGAGATGAATGGTGTACCAAATTGGATCGCCGCATCATGGCAGCCCTGGGAGGCGCGGATTAATCCCGCCAGCTGCTCCGGGTTACGGGGATTGCCCCAGCAGAAATTATCCAGAAGCGCAATCCGCTGTGGATCGGCGCCGACGGCAACCGCATTACGTACGGCTTCGTCGACCGCGCTCACGGCCATGGCGTAGGCATCATAATCACTCAAGGAGGGCTTTACACCATTGGCCAGAACGAAACCCTTCCAACCTTTGGTTTCCAATGGCTTCATAACCGCCGCATCGGAGGGGCCATCACCGTACTCACCCACCAATGGTCCCACAACTGTTGCGCCACGCACGAGATGATCGTAGCGTCGGATGATGTCCTCATTGGAAGCGATATCCACGTGTAAAAGGAGACGTAAAAGCAATTCTCCGGCGTCTCGGACGCCGCCCGTTCGTTCCGAATCTGGATCAGGAACGGAAGCACCATTTGCCCGAAAATAAGCTTTCAGGCGCCGTTGTGGGCGGCCATTGTGTAAGAATTCGTTGCTCAGATCGATGAGGGCTGCATCCCCACAATACACCTGCAGTCTACCACTGTCGACGAATTCACCCACATCCTGCCACTCCACCCAATACTTCTCACAATAGGACACCAACTCGGGAACATGATCTGAGGGAATAGCCAGAACCATGCGTTCTTGTGCTTCACTCAACCAAATTTCCCACGGTTCGAGGCCGGCATACTTTAATCGGACTTTGGTGAGGTCAACACGCGCACCAATCTCCGAACCCATCTCCCCGATGGCGCTGGATAAGCCTCCAGCACCGCAATCGGTAACGGCGTTATACAATCCGGCGTCCCGGGCACACGTAACAACTTCGATCACGCCCTTCTCTGTGATCGGATCGCCGATTTGGACCGCCGAACCGGCTACTTTTCCGGTTTGGGCATCCATGGGCTGGCTGCTAAAGGTCGCACCTCGTAAGCCGTCTCGACCGGTGCGGCCACCAATCACGATGATGCGATCTCCGGGCTTGGGATTCCTGGGGTGACAATCGCGCGGACCAATGCCGATGCTACCGCAATAAACCAGGGGATTGGCCGTGTAGCCCGGATGGTAGAGTACCGCACCATTTACGGTCGGCAAACCCAGCTTGTTACCGTAATCTTCGATGCCGTGCACTACACCCTCGCGAATTCTCAACGGGTGGAGAACACCAGCCTGTAGTTCATCTCGATCCGTATCCGGCGGGCCAAAACAAAGCACATCGGTGCTGGCAATCGGTCGATGCGAGACCCCCAACACGTCACGCACAACACCTCCGATGCCGGTATTGGCGCCACCGAAGGGCTCGATAGCCGAAGGGTGATTGTGCGTCTCTACTTTGAATGAAAGATCATATTCTTCGTCGAATTCGATCACTCCGGCGTTGTCTACAAATGCGGATCGCACCCAGGGAGCGTCGATCTTCTCTGTGGCTGCTCTGAGATACGTCCGTAACATCGAGAATAACATGTCCGGGAAATGCTCGGGATGCTGCTGGCGATCAAAATCAGGATCATATTCACAATCAATCTGTGCCCGAAAAGTCTTATGAACGCAATGCTCTGACCAGGTCTGTGCCAGCATCTCCAGTTCACCGTCAGTGGCAGCGCGATCTTCCGATTCAAAATAGGCCTGGATCGCTTTTAGCTCTTCCATATCCAGCGCCAGACGCCGCTCGATGTTCACCGCTTCCAGTTCAGCTTCATCCATCCCGTTGAGATCGATATGCGACGGCGGAACGAGATCACCTTCGTGGACAACAAACTCGGGCTGCATTTCACCGAGGGCATAGCGTTGGATGACATCGTTGAAAAGAAACGCTTCAGCAATCTGTTCTACTTCGGAGTGAGATAATTCTCCCTCGAGTTCGTAGCGCACACCCGTCGCTACAACTTCAATGCCACCATTTCCGAGGCGTTGAATGGCTCGTAGAAGCTCGTTGGCCACGTTGTCCGTCACGCCTGGCAGGAATCCCACTTCGATCACATGGACATTCGCATCAACGGAAATGGAAGAGCCAACGATGTCAGAATCAGAAAGTGTGAAAATAAATTTCTCGGTTACGGGATCACAAATCAAACGCTGCGCGATTTCCTGTGGGGCTTCCGGTGCAATTTGGCCCTTCAAGAAATACAAATCGTAGACCCGGATAGAAACAGGCTCGTGGACTCCGATCGAGGGTAATTGAGAAGACAAAACCTCACCGCGTGTAGATAGCGGTGAGGTGACTTCGATGCGACAGAGGCGCTGTGGAGCGCTTTTTAATCCCGATACAACCATATCGGGAGTGTATTATACAGTAATTCCGCCGCAGGTGTTAGGTAATTGTCTTAAAACTTTCAACGAGTTCTTTCAACGCGCGATGGATGACAGCGCTTGATCCAGATCGGCAATGATGTCCTCGACGTCCTCGATTCCCAGGGCATAGCGCACCAGGTTGTCACGCAGGCCCACCGCCTTGCGCTCTTCGGGGTCGAGAGAGAACAAAGCCCCGGGCTGTTCGATGATGCTTTCAACACCACCGAGTGTTGGACCGATATAGGGTATCTGTAGTCGATCGATAAACGCACCGGTGCCTGCGAAATCGCTGTCCACCTCGAAGCTGACCACACCGCCGAATCCCTGCATTTGTTTTCTGGCGACTTCATAATCAGGATGGCTTTTCAGACCGGGGTAGAAAACGGTTTGTACGGCGGGATGCGCTTCCAAATACTGGGCAACCTTCTGACCATTTTCGTTTTGACGTTGAACCCGCAGTGCGAGTGTTTTCAACCCCCGCAGCAAGAGGTAGGCATCATGGGGATTACTCACGCCCCCCATCACGCCGCGTGCCACCAGGATGGGTTCCAGAATCTCTTTCGTACTGACGAGCACTCCGGCCAGTAGATCGTTATGCCCCCCCAGGTATTTCGTGGCACTGTGCGCAACGATGTCGACGCCCAAATCAAGAGGACTCAGGTTGAATGGTGTGGCAAAGGTGCTATCGACCATGGTCAGAATACCATGCTGTTTCCCCAGCTTTGCGACTTGCGCCAGGTCCTGGATGCGCAGATACGGATTGGTCGGTGTCTCCACGAAAATCAAGCGCGTCTTGGCTGTGATTGCTTTCTCGAGTGCCTCCGGCTGCGCAGCCGGCACCAATGTGGATTTGATCTCCCAGCGAGGAAGGAATTCTTGCGAGAAGATACGCGTGCGGTGGTAGCAATCGAAGGACATGACCAGGTGATCCCCGGCAGATAAGAGCGCAGCCATCGTTGTTGTAATGGCACACATCCCACTGGCAAAGATCAGCGCCCGTTCGCCGCCTTCGATTTCGGCGAGCTTTTTCTCGGCCGCCGTTTGTGTAGGATTGGTGTAACGTCCATACTCATCGCGGATTTCTGACTCCCCGCGCTGCTTGGCTCGCATGAATTCCAAAATTTCCGCCGTATCTGCGAAAGAAAACGTCGAGGTTTGGACGATCGGTGTTGTCACCGCACCGAAGGGTTTATTGCGCTCTTCGCCGCCGTGCACGGCACGTGTCGAGGCATGATGCTTCATGGCATTTCCTCCCAATTCATCCATGATCCACTTGAACCACGCCCGCAGGCATGCAATTGTCGACCATAGATTGTCATCCGAGAAGGGGAGAAAATCAGAAGAGCCGGCTCAGCATGGACTGCGTGAAGCGGCTCTTGTTATCAAATACGCCACTCTCATCTTCCAGGACCCGCTGAGGGTCTGTCGGAATTGGCACCATAGCGCGCTTTCCACTTGGTTGCCGAGGTTTCTCAGGGCCGATCCCTCCACCTCTCTGGATGAGTATTTCTCATCGAGTGCTATTCAATTAGACGAGATGATAGCACAAGCGATTGTGTGAGTCAAACCTAATTTTTCAAATTAGTATTCGTTAAAACCCTGAGCTTGACCTTCATCGAATAGCTGACGAGGTCATGTCGTTCGTCAACGGCCCGATTGAAATTGATTACGTTGTCAAATTATGCGTTCAGCGCTGCGCGTGCCTTTTGCAGGTCGTCTGCACCGAGAACCAGGCGCGTGTCCGTTGCCAGGTAAGCAATATTGAGGTTCACGCCCGCTTCGCCGAGTTTCCCGGCGACTTCGCCCAGCGTCCCCGGTTTGTTTTCCACATCCAGAATCAAGACCTCGTGATCTTCGCTGACCTGAATACCGGCGTCCTGGAGCGCGTCTTGCGCCGCGGCTGCGTCCTCGACCAGGACGTGGACTTCGCCCTTGCCGTCAACGGTCACGCCGATCAAACCTTCGATGTTGATTCCGGCACTACCGAGCGCCTCTCCGACTTTGGCCAATTCACCCGGACGATCGTCGAGCAAGATAGTCAAATCTGTTGCCATATCTCCCCTCCTTTTACAGAAACTTGATTGTGATGTTTATCAGATGAGTTCAATGATCGGATTTATATTCTCACTTACTTTAGATTAATGCATATCCATGAATATTTCAAGTAACGAGGATTAATCAGCAAATAGTGTTGTCTTACCTTGTGCAATGCTTGAAGCGTCAGGAGAAAATGGCAAGCACATCCTGAACGATTCGTTAATCCGCTGCGAGATCAACCAACGACGGCACGATCAAATCCGGCTGCACAGTGCTCGATGGCGGAAGCCCATTGCCCGCAGGATCGATCCACACCGAAAAGATGCCCAGCCGCTGCGGTGCTTCGACGTCCCAGATCAAATTATCTCCCACCATCCAGGTATCTTCTGCTGCTATTGCGAACGTATCCAATGCATGTTGGAAGACACGCGTGTCGGGTTTGCCCATTCCCATTTCGCCTTCGATGAAAATATGTTCGAAAAAACCTGCCAGTTGGAACCGCTCGATCTTCGCACGTTGTGCCGAAGAAGCACCATTGGTGACCAATCCCAAGCGAATCCCCTGTTCGCAAAATTGGGTCAGCGTTTCAACCGCTCCCGGACATGGATAAAAATATTCGTCTCGCTCCAGGGTGAATGCGTCCGCAATGCTGAGCGCTAATTCATGATTTTCCAATCCCAGATCTGTAAATGTCGCAGACACGACTTCCCGTCTGGCTTTGGGTAAATCCAGTCTTCCCTGCCTGTGCCGGTCCGCGTTATCCCAGTACTTATTCGTTCTGGCTTGGATCGCATCGTAGAGTTGATCCGCTGAGAGACCTTCGATTTCGACTGCATAGCGACCACAAACCCGCCGCCAACAAGGTTCGGAAGTAGCCGAATGTACGATGATCGTGTCATCCAAATCTAAAAGCATCACATGAGGAAATCTATACATTGAATCTCCTACTTCACCAACACTCCACCATTTCAAATTACATTCAAATCGATCCCAGGAGTAAACCAATCGCTACAAGTGTAGGCGTGAGCAGAGTAATCTGCACGTTTATTCCCATGACCGGTATGAGAGATTCAATTTCATCCGCAAACTGCGTGACTCCCTGTATGGCGCGCCAGGCGAGTACTCCCATTAACAAACCGAGCAGCGACCACACCGGCAGCATATCATACAGCACCGCTAACACAATCGTTGCGTAGGTCAGTAACAGGAACGCGGTGTAAATCCGCGCGCTCTTCCGGCGGCCGATCACAATCGGGTAATGCCGCCGGCCAACTTCCTCGTCCGCCTCGACATCTGGAAATTGATTGAGCAGCAGCAAATTGGAGACGAGGAAAAACGGCACAAGAGAAGCAATCCAGGCTTCGAATGCATAGGCGCCGGTGAGCACAAAATGCGTTCCGACGACCATGACGGGGCCGAATCCAATTCCCGGTGCGAACAAACACAGCAACGGGAATCGCGTGATCCACACCGTATACAAGACGATGAGCACGACTCCGAGTGCGCCCAGCGGCAGGAGTGCGAGGCCATGAATGTTTAAAAAATAAACACCGATCACTATAGTGACAAGCAGGCTGCCGATCCCAATCCAGAGCGCGTATGGCGCCACCTGGGGTTTATCGGGCAGCGTGCCGCTGCCACCGCTGAACGGCGTGCGTTTCGTCTTCGTATCCAGAAAACTTTTGAAATCGAAATACTCGTTCAGCGCGTTGACACTGATATGCGCCGCAACAGCTCCGACGAGGGCAAGAATAACATACAGCACGTTCAACCCGTCGCTGGTCCACAATGCCGTGCCTATTCCTAGGAAAACACAAACGGGAGCAAGGACGAGAAAGGGGACCCGCATTGGACCCAACAAGTCTTTAACTTCGATCATCGTTTCCTCCGATAATCGGATTTGTATATCGACACCGGATAGTTACAACACCCTACCCAGAGAAGAGGTTGCGTTGTATCGCGATCACCTATGGGGATCGACTCGGATTTTAGTGCCTATTCCGTTTATCGTGACCCACTTTCCAGCACTTGTTTGATCGCCTGCAGACGTTCTTCCCACGTCTGGCGAAAGGCGGCACCGATGATGGGTGTGAAAATCTTCATCAACCCCCGGGGGTCGATCCATTCGTGCACGGTCAATATCGTCCCATTCGCATGCGGAACGAACGAAATGCGTAGATTGCCTCGCATTCCGCCTCCCTGCCAGAGAGAAGTGATTTCCACCTCGAGTTCGAATTGCTTGATCTCTGAGATCATATTGACCGCCAGCAACGGCAACATCTGAACTTTTTCTCGATAGCGCGTTCCCACATCCACATTCTCGGCCGTGATCTTCTCCACCAGGAGAACCTTGGATCCCTTCTCCTGGGGATGGTTTTCAAAGTCCTTCATGAACGTAAACACCGCCGTCACCGGGCGGGCGATGCTGACCGTTCGTCGAAATTCCATGGCTTTCTCCTTCAAGAAGCTCGGCGAACTACGATCCGGCGTCCGATTCAAGCAACGATAGAAAGAAATCCCCCACCGACCGCCACAATCCCCGCAAGCCGACAACGATCAGTACGGAGGAAAAAAGCAGCCCTGCAACGAGAGGATAGTTTTCCGAAATCACGGCCATGATCAGATCCCAGGTCACGCCAGATGTATCGAATGGATATTGGGAGAGTTGGCGAACGAGGCGATATCCACTCGCTCCGGCAAGGAGACCGCCGCCAAGAAAGGTGAAGAAGGCGATCCCCCCAGCAAGCGCATTGCGCCGTATACTGACTTCTCTCGAACTTTCCGCCAGGATTTCATCAACCAGGATTTCCGCTTGGGGGAAGGAGAGTCCGTGTTTTTTACAAATCGCGAGCAGGATATCGTCCCGGCTGACCCCGCGTGAGGTCCGCGCAACGACATGATCCCGGATATCGTCGCGATCTTTCGCCGATATTTCCTGCAATGGTTCTCTATCTGCCGAATTATCTATCGAGTAAAGTCTCCAGCGTCTCTTCATCAAAGGGATTGCGACCGTCTTGAAGCGCCTCAATCCACGCCGAACGAGTGGGGGCGAAGTGTTGATAAGCGGTTGGATTCTGAGTTGCCAGCTTAGCCAGGAAATAATGGAACTCTTCTACTGCTTCCTCATACCGCCCCAGCAAAGCCAGGGCCAAACCACGGCTGTCATTGGTGTAGCCCGATGGATTCATCTCGACGGCCAGGTCACAATGAGGCAGCGCTTCATCCGGTCTTCCCGCCAGACTCAGATACCAACATAACGTGTTGTAAAGATCGGCAGTCGCTTTCTGATTCGCCTCGAATTGCAGGAGAAGATCGAGCCACTCATCGTTGTTTCGCGGTTGTTGATAGAAAATCGCGATGGCAAGATTAATCACTGCGGGTTCGTACGCTTGGTCCGCCTCCATCGCCACCCGGAAGTCATCCTGTGCTCGCTCGAGATCCCCGGCCTGTCCCCGATTGAGATAGGCAACGCCACGATTGTTATACGCCGAGATCAACTCGGGATATTGTGTAATCGCTTCGGAATAGTAAGCGATCACATCGTTTACGTTCGAATCAGGCACTTCATTCTCGAGCAAACCCAAAAAGAAATAGACTCGACCGGCTTTGGAAGAATCTTCCGATACCTCGCTCAGTGCACGACGGAAAACTTGCTCAGCTTGATCGTAGTGATCGCCCGAGAGATACATCCTTCCGAGAACATAGAGCGACAGCCAACGCACATCCTTGGGTAAATCGGTATTGATAATCGAATTCAACTCCTCAGAGGTGGTTATCAGCCAACGCTGCTCTTTACTCTCAATTTGTTCCTCGGCCATCGGTGCGCTGATCACGGCGATCACCCGACCACTGTCGTATTCCCCCCAGATGACAATCGTCGCACGAAACAGCTCATACATATGCTGCGCGGCGCGTTCGTTCGTAATGACCTGCGGAAGCAGCTCGATGCGCACATTTTCAAGTTCGGTCTCGTTAAAATCCTGCTGCAGGGTTTCCTGAATTCGGCCAGCGATATTGAAACCCATTTGCTCGCCGCCGTAGTTCGCAAATTCACTCACCAGGATCAATGTTTCATCCGTTGAAGCAACCACAGGCCATGTGGTTGAGTTCGAACTGGCGTCAACGTTGAAGCCCAATCCAGCGGCCACATTACGCCACCATCCGGTTACGAAGACGAGCAGAACGATCGACACCAGACCAGCCACTAGAATCGAAAGCCTTTTGTGCTTCATTAATTTCATTCGCACGCCAGAGAAGCGATCGGTCGGCAATTTGTCTGATGCTGCAGGAATCGAGTCGTCGCCTTGTCTCGATGACGAATCCGAAAGCAATGTGTCATTCACCTGGCCTTCCGGAGGATAACCACCGGCAATCAGTAACGCGTCACACTCTTGCGGGGATAAACGGAGCTTTGTGGCCAGCTGTACAACGTCTTCCCGGTGTCGGGGTCGGTTCGTTTTCCCCTCCCGCCATCGGAAAATCGTTTGTCGGCTCACACCGAGGCGTCGTGCGAGCTCAGTATCACTCACACCTACCCGGTTGATGTATTCAGAGAGAAGTTGAGAGAAGGTTTTCATCGCATCCTGGATGTATAGCAGCTTTTGTTGCATCAAATGTAACACACCTGGCGCTTGAAGTGTACTGGTGCTTTGGCAGGATTAGGGCAAACAAGATCATTATCTAAGGAGGTCCCTATGTCTACCCAGATGAAATCGACTCACAAAGTACGATGGCTCATAATTCTTACCCTTCTTCTTACAGGCTGCGCAGCAGCCCAGGACGTTTCGAAATCCTACAGCCGGGCGGTTATCAACCAGGGTGAAATTGTGCCCGCCGAAAGCGTGCGCGTGCACGAGTACTTGAATTACTACGAGCAGCGCTTCCCAGAACCAAGCGACCAGCCGCTGGGGCTTGATTTACGCCTCGGCAATACTCACATCCCCACCAGCGGCGGAGAAGTCTGGCTTCAAATCGGTCTCCAGGCGCAAAGTCTGGACCACGAGGAACGAACGCCGCTGAACCTCACTCTGGTGCTTGACTGCAGCGGCTCTATGGCGAGCGGCAGCAAGATGGATTCCTTGAAGCAATCGCTGGAAGTATTTCTGACTAGCCTACAGCCCGATGATATCATCGCCATCGTCGGCTACGATGACAGAGCCTATGTCCTGCGCAACGCGCAACCGGTCGGAAATGGCAGTTGGGTTCGCAATGTCGTCCGCAGTTTATCCCCCGGAGGGAGCACCAACCTGCATGCCGGTTTGATGCTTGGCTTCGAAGAGGTCTGGGGCAGCTTCGATATCCGCCGCAACAACCGCGTCATCCTGCTCACCGATGGCATCGCCAACGTCGGCCTTACCAATCCGGAGCGAATCGCCGCGGATGCACTGATCTACAACCGAAAAGGCATCTATCTGTCGACAATCGGTCTGGGCATAGATATGAACGACGAATTGCTCAATACGCTGGCCGATCAGGGCCGCGGCGCCTACCACTTCATCGACTCAGTGCAGGAGATGGACAAGGTCTTCCGCAAAGAGGTGGATGGGCTCGTCGAGCGAGTGGCCAACGACGTACGCATCAGCATTCAACCGGCTGCCGGCGTGCAGCTGACGAGTATTACCGGACACGAAGGGACTCCTCCCCAAAACGGCGTGCAGGTCGTCTTGTACGATATGGGCGCCGGGCAAAGCCAGGTGTTGATCGCGCGCCTGCAGGTTTCCCCATGCAATTCCGGAGAGCAAGCCCTTGCCGAGGTCACCCTGGAATACACCGATGCTTTTGCCCAGCAATCCCGTCAAGTCAGCGGCTTGGCTTCCGCTCAAGCTGAAGTGATGGATGTTTATGATCCCGTTTATGACATCGAGGTGCGCAGGAACGCTGCAATCGTGCGAATGGCAGAAGCGCTCAAAGAAATCGATGCCCTCTGCAACGCCGGACGCTACGAGCAAGCCTGGGAAATGGCCTTTGACATGGAATACGAACTTCGGGCAGTGGCTGCGTTGGCAGTCGATCCACAAATGGTGGAGGATGCCGATCTCTTCTCCCGCTACCAGATGACGCTGGAAAACGTCCTGGGGTACGACCCAATGGAAGCGGATTTCGACTACGACACGATCTCCTCGCAGGATCAGGATCAACGTTGGGGGGATCCCGGGGATTCAACACTCCCCACGATCGATGTGGATTGACCTTTAAGGATAAAGATGGCGAGCATGATTGCGCCGATCTTAACCAACTCATTGACTGCCGGATTGCCACTCATTTGTCGCAGCAACACCGAGATGACGAAAAGAAATCCGAAATCGATCAATTCAATCACGATGACGGCGATTAGTATCAGCATGATGATTTTGCGAAATTTATAGATCGGTCGAATTTTTTGCGGGCATTTATCGCCCGCAGTAAATCGCTCAACTCATAGGAAAAAGTAAACGAGAATCGTTTTCCTGCGATTGCATCATCTATTGTCGTCGAGCAGGAAAAAATCAAGTAACTGCCGTCAACTCATCATCCAGACAGCGCAAGGTCGTATGCGGTGCGAAGCAAGCCCGCGATTGCATCCAACGATGTATCCGAAGGGCTTTCGTTTATCCCAGGCGCTTTCCCATACTGACGCGTTCTTCAACCTCGTATCCAAGCGTGCGATAGAAATCGACCACCGCCGCATTCGTGGCGCGCACCTGCAGGTTGACCTTTGGACAGCCAATCTCGGCCAACCCGGATTCCACGCGCCTGACCAACGCCGTGCCGATACCCTGTCTGCGATTCTCTGGATGCACGGCCACGTAATACAGCCAGCCGCGATGACCATCGTAGCCACCCATCGCCGTCCCGACCAACTCGCCGTCCACGATGGCGATATAAAACGACTCCCGCTGCACTGCCAGTTTTCGTTCGATGTCATCTTCGGGAACGTTCCACGTCGAAGAATCGGGGAAAACCGTGCGCCACAATGCGGCGACATTGTCTCTATCGGATTCGATAAACGTTCGAATTTCCATCTCAGTCCTTTTTTCGATGCAGGGATCAATTCATTCAATCACCAGGGAACTGAAACCAGCGCTTTGCAACCGGATCCATCACGCTGCATTATGCCACAACTTCAATGGATATCCTTCTGTTCTGGTCTCGATACCTTTTATTGGTTTTCAACAGGTTTTAATTGGTCGAGGGAATTCCAATAATAGGCATAATAGCTCTCATCCGGCATGAGGGGATAATTCATGCCGAAGTACAGATTGAAAAGAACCCGGAATGAGTTTACCGGGCTGATCCCAGGGTAGAGTGAATCGTAGTCCTTCCCCGGGAGACAATAGGCGTTGAAAATCGAGAAGGTTTCATAGATTCCCTGCGAAGAGGGATCCTTCCATGTAAAAGTGGATCGAGGCCCATGATCTGCCTGCAGGATGATCACCGGCGGTGTGCCTGGCTTGGCGAGAATCGCTGCGATGATCTCCTCCAGTCTTGAATTCAAATACTGTAGTTGTTCAACGTAACCCGATTGGTACTCCTCCAACGTGCCTCTATAGTCATCCGCATCGAAATAACTGAAAGGCATATCGGGCAAATCCACTGTCCCATCGGCCTGGAAAACGAAGGGCGGATGGGGCAAGATCACGTGGGCAAATACAAACTTAGGGCCGGGGATGACATCGAGGGACGGGAATGTATCGAGAATATACTCCTGCCGAGCAATATGCCCTCTGTACGATACGCCATACGCCATTCGATTGAAAAGGATCGATATTTCCGCCGGATAGACCACAATCGACTGGGAAAGCAAAATCGATTCGAAAGGGTTCAAACCGTGAATGATCGAGTCGAGGTGATAATCGGCTGAGGTGATATCTGTCAACGAGAAGCCTGATTCAAAGGCGACAATCTCATAACCCAAGTCCTTGAAGGTCTGCATGACTACATTTTGATTCAGATATGTCGACAGAACGTCCGCCGGCACTCTCCTCGGCTCCGATTCGGGGATGACATGCTGCACGTAGTCCAGATTCAACGATGTAATCAGCGAGAGGATTGTCTTGGTGTAATTGGCAATACTTTGTGTGCCGACATAGCACCCTTGTGCATCGAGAAAATCGAGGAATTCGGAATTGTCGTAGCCATAGATGTCCTGCAAGACATCCGCTCTACCATAGGCATCCAAGATCAGATAATAAACATCCGGAAGTTCACTGAGCTCTCCAGTCGACTCAATCGTGTTCGCGGAGATGGGACTTCGCTCCGCATCAAACTGCTTGGCCGTGACGGCATGCTGACCGATGAGGATCAGCGAGGTGACGATCGAGGAAAGAACGTATATGTTGATCAGCACATCGACCGCCTGCAGCCAGCCCGGGCGTTTGTGGATCATGAAGATGATCCCAAATATGAGACAGATCGGAACGAGAAACGTGATCGTGAGTATGATGCGATGATTCTCTTCCTGGATACCGATGTAACTTGGTCCGAAGAATGTGGTCAGTGTGGAAGTCACCCAAGATGGAATTCGACCGAATTGCAGGATGACGAACAACAGCAATGAACTTGTGACCGCTGTGGTCTTCCAACCTTTCGATAACTTCTTAATTCCAACGAGCATTAGGATTGCCAGCGCGGTAAAGATCAGACTGGGACGAATGATCCACGATAATCGAACACGATCGGCGTTGACAGCCAGCAGGGAGAAAACGGGCATGACGGCAAAGCCAAGGGTTTGGAGGATTCTGACTTTACTTGAGTGGCTATTACTTGAGCATGTGCCTTCCATGTTAAATAATGTTAACCGAAAACGACGGCGAAAAACAGCTTTGGTGTTATAGATTCAAGATCGTACGAACTATGAACTGGATAATCTCGATTCCGATCAAATCATCGGTTTCTTCCTGTTATCCTAAATTACTTTGAGAGAATCTAGCGACGAAGAGTCAGATGATGAAGGGAATGAACATCTTGGTCGTTTGCATGTAATCGACGTACGCCTGACCAAATCGCTTCAAGTTGTCCTGCTCCTCCACTCTGCCCGTTGCATAGACAGAGGCATATAAAAACACCAGAAGTAGTAATCCGTATCCCGAAGGGGATTTTATAAATGCTCCCAAGCCGAGAAGCAGCAATGATCCGTAAAGAGGATGTCGGATGAAGCGGTACGCGCCTCGCGTTACCAGCTGCGTGGTATTTTCCAGATCATCTTCCGGATCACCGAAAGATCGTAGAAGATGCAATCCGTGCCAGGCGAGCAGAAAGGAACCGATCAGCAAGAGCCAGGATAAGATCTGGTGGGCAGCAGCCGGATTAACAAACCACGAATCAGCATTGAGCACAACCAGCGCGAGCGTAAACTCAAAGGCAAAAAAGCGAACGAAACGATGACGATATGGCCGGTGAAGCGTGAAGAATAACAACAGGATTGAAAGGAGGAGAAAGAGAATGAAATATGACATGTCAGCAATACTCCACCATTTCTAGAATGCTTGATTATACATATTCGCCGCTGAAGCATATCCCCATATCGATGAAGCCGCTATCGTAGATATCGGAATGGTCATGTATCCATCAAACGAAGTAACCACATCGTTAAGAAAACGACGGGCATTCTTAACAGGACCTTAACACACATCGTGAAAAATTACGGATGAAAAATGGAAGCGAAGCACGTCGAACCGAATCCAACAAAAAATACCTATACAAGATACGCATGATTCCAGAGAGAGTAGAACGTAAACGCATGACTAAATACTCATGGCAGTAACATAGCGAGATCAACGATAATATGGATTGCGTTCAAGGTGGAAAATGGGAAAAGAGAAAACGGTAGATTTTGATAACGTATTATTTTCAAGTAACCACGTCCAGACCAATGTAAGCTTCATCAGCGCCGGTTGGGTTTCTTCAGGATTCATCGCCCAGCAATTGGCCAAAGAGGGAGTGATCCTTTTCGACGACGCCTGTCTGCACCTGATCGCCTTGAATTACCTGCTGCACAACATGGGTTTCTTCACTGGCACGAAGTATGGCGCTTTCGATTTGAAGATATCCCTCGAAACCTTGCTGTCAACCTGGCAATCCAAAGGTCAAGCGATCGTCGAAACCCCTGCGCCGGATTACGTTCCCGAGGCGCAATACTTCCGCATCATGGAAGCTACCGCGCTTGTCGGCACATACTGGCACTTTCCGCAAGATACTCAGCAGAACGAAGCCCCCCGAGCTTGTATGGTGCGCGGCATGAGTTTGATCTACCCCTCACTGTGGCTGCTCGCCATACGCTGGCCCGGTCGGCAAGACCTGGTTCACTTCGACCGCCAGGACCTCTCCAATCTCGAAATCGCCGATTCTACGTTCACCGATACAGATCGTCAAAACGCCATCCTCTTGCCCTATCCGCCCCGCCTGCCACTTTCATCTCGCACCACTCCGATCAGCGGCTGAGTAATAAACCAACTCTTCTAGATAAAATCCTACTGCTCAACGGGTGTAAAGCGCGCTTGACATTAACGCCCGATTTGTGTTATCCTGCAAATGTAAAGTTCGCTTTACTTTCGAGAAAGGGATACGATGGCGGATAAAGTGCTGAACAAGATCAAGGAATACCGTCTTAAACACGATTTCACCCAGGAGGATCTTGCTCTCTCTGTTGGCGTATCGCGGCAGAGCATCAACGCCATCGAGCGCGGCCGCTACATTCCCAGCCTCCCCTTGGCGCTGCGATTCGCCCGCTTGTTTGAGACCTCGATGGATGAGTTATTTCAACTTCAGGAGGATGCCTAAAATGGCAGAATATATAAGTGCATTTGTAAATTTCTTCAAACCCGACGAACGCTTCATCATGCATCGACTGAAATCGTCTCGTTTCGCACTGATCGTAACGATTGTGATGATGGCCGTGTGGTTCGAATACGATTTAATCGTTAACAGTCAGATACGCTGGGATCTGTTAATTATCCTCAGCGTATCTGCGATCGCAAAATTGGGTTCGATGATTTATTACCGTCTCAAACAATGAGATACTAGGGTGAACACTCCGGGGGCGGCGTACCACTATAGGTCGGGTTGACCGCCGATCCGGTCTGTACGAAGGCTGCGCCGTCCCAGGTATATTCAAGCACCTGACGGTTACAAGGGCAGCAGTTCGGTTCTCCGTACAAATAGAGTGACTCCTCAAACACAATCGTATCCCCCACCTTACTCCAGGACCCATGCGTACCTTCATGCGTATAAACGTTGGTCAGTCCCGATCCATTCCAAACATAAATCCGCAAGTTTAAAAAGGCGCCCGAGCCGCCATACACCTCGGGGATAATGACCAATTTTTGGCAGCCGAGGAACTCGTAATAACCGGCCTCGTCCTGGATTTGCTTGATCATCGGGTCGCCGCCGGCATAATTCCAAACGTTGATCCAAGTTGAACCATCCCAATTGTCCACGGAGACGGTTTTACCCGCCGCACCACCATCTGTAACACGCACACGTTGATACGTACCGTCACAGTTCAAACTCACACCACCCGGCGGCGGTGTTTCCGTCGCTGTTGCGGTTGGCTCTTCAGGCGACTCGGTATACGTCGCTGTCGGCGCCTCAACGGTTGGCGTCTCCGTGTCCGCCGTCACCGCTGCAAGTGTCTCGAGCGCATGTGCCGTCTGCGTAGCTGCAACACTCGTAGCGACCGGATCATCGGCGTCCACTTCCGCAGTAGGCGTTGAGGTGGGCAAACCACATGCCAGGGCACAAACAAGAACTACAACGAGGGCCAACAAGGGATATCGATGCATTCGCTTTTTCATCCTGCCTCCTCATCATATGTAACGCTTAACCGAGCGGTTTGTGACAGCACGATCAACGATCCATGTCAATGTCATCATCCACGCAGCCACAATCCCGTGATACATGCAGCGCCCGAACAACTCCTAGGCATTCCGGCTATTTGTTACTCCCAGCACGGCAGTCAGCAGGATGAAGATCAAGCCGAGTGCCACAAGCAAGAATTTCGGGATGGCACACCAGCGGGCGACGACCGGCCAATAATCACGCGCACTCCCCAGCAAAACACGGATCAGGGCGTAGTTCTCCAGCGCGTCCAGCAACCCTGCCCCGACTTGCCCCCAGGCCAGGATCATACCTATGGAATGGAGAAACCGGGAACGGCCGGCCACTGAACGAGCAAGCAACACACAGCCCAATCCGATGCAGATCGTATAGGAAACGAGGAAGAGATAGTCCAGGCCCAGGTTCAAGCCTGCAAAAACTCGACCTTTCGTACCCCAGGAATCCACGATTTCACGCGCCAGATCCAGCGTTCCTGCAAATTCGTAACTTAAAATACCCGACGGCGCTGCGGAAGTCTTTAGTGGGGAACCGAGTGCCAGCAGACTAACTCCCACCATGAGTGTCAAACCCAGGACGAGAAAAAACACTCGCTTTTGCACGGATACTGCAATCCAATCAAAAGGGCTGTTCTTCTTCATCGTATTCGCATTCCTTTCGGACGCAACAGAAGATCGGTAAAAATTATTTACGCTGATACATTACCATGAATCGACGCACGGGCGGGTTCTCATCGTCCATGTAATCCTGGAAAGATTTTTCTGCCAGGCCACCACGAATAAACAATTCAAGTTCCTGACGCGTGAGCGGCCAGGGAGACTTCCCAGGTGGATCATCTTCGTCACGGCCACGCGCGATCAGCAGCAGGGCCCCTCCGGGCACCACGAAACCAGCCATGATCGGGATCGCTTGCCGACGGATCTCGGCCGGTAACACTTGCAGCGTATAGGATTCGAGCACGAAATCGAAAGAAGCTTGCCACTCCCCGGGAATGTGGAACAAATCTGCGGCGACGTATCGGACCCCGGAGTCGGGATAGCGCCGACGACACCACTGGATTGCCGTTGGCGAAATGTCGAAAGCCGTGGTCTCGAATCCGCGCCGCGTAAGCTCCTCGGCGTCGTCTCCCAATCCACAGCCGATAACCAAAGCACGTTGATTGGCGCCATCGACCCGATTCGTCTCCAGCCAGCGAATCATATTTGGATTGGGCACTTGATCCGCCCAGGAAATGGATGTGGCGTCTCCGCTGGCGCGCGCATAAGCCGAATCAAACCCAGTCAATGAATCCTCCGCGTGATTCGATCGTACATTCACAGAACTCCAACACGCTGAATGCGGAATAATTCCTATAATCAGATATTCTCTGAGAGTATACAGGGGATGGCACACGCCTGTCGAGGTGAAGCAAACAAAAAAACACGATCCACCCCTCGGCCAGAAGGAATCGAGGCGGATCGTGGAGATTTCAAGATCTAAACGCAATTACCAAGTGTATGCAACCCTAGTCAGCAAAGATGATTTCCAGAAGCGTACCCACATTATCGGAGCCTTCGAGCGTCTTCAGGTTGAATATTTCGGTATAGCCGCATTTCCGACAGGAAACGTATGCGTAGCTGTACGGCTGGATTTCGAAGAAACGGGAAAGCCCCGTGCCAGACATGGCCAGGCGTTCAACGTGTCCACCCTGGCTGCCGCATTTCGCGCACACAAATGCTTCACTCAACTGTACCTCTAAGTTCGCCATCGATCCCTTCTCCTTTAGCTGCATGCAACGTATTCATCAACAAGCTCATGCAATCTAGAGGCAGTATACGAAAAGCACACCCGCTAACCTGAAAGATGGCTGTCACCAAGCTGGCGGATACCAAGTTAAGTAGCAATCAGAAAATAATTGGTAAATGAAAAAACGTGGAAGATCTTCCCCAAATGATTCCTGCACCCCCATCACAGCGGATGTCAATCCATACAGAAGGACTCCGCGATGGTTTGGAACGTCGATGTGTAGCTGGACCAGACGTTTTCATCAACTATCAATTCGACCATCCAGATACGCGTGTTTTCAACAGAGAAATACATGTATTCGCGTACGTTTATACCATCCAGGTTGAATCGAGTGATAAAGCGACCGGCCGGCAGGCCGTTCATATCCAAGCCGCATTTGGTCTCCATCAACTCCAAGCCAGCCGCTGCGAATAAGGACTCAAAAGCATCGCAGATTTCCTGGATGGTGAAGGTACTATACTGATATTTAAATGAGACAAAGACAGAGGCTTTATAACTGCCCGCGCCCTCCAAATCGGCCGCTGCGAATTTGACCGTATCGTCTGCAGCAGCATCATCGAGAACACTCCACCCCTCCGGTAAAATGATATGGAAGCCGAGAGTACCGTGAGCGATCCAACCCGCTGGCGGCGGTGTAGAGGTCGGGGTCGGCGAGGATTCCGATGTGGGCGGAACGGCTTCAGCCGGCGTGGCGGTCATTGTCGCCTCTAGGGCTGGCGTTGATGTGTATGTTGGGGGGAATGTCGGTTTTACGCGCGGCGTATTTGTCGGCCATCCAGGGACGGGTGCCGCATCACCCCCGGCACCACCACCCAAATCCGGCAGATCACATGCAATCGCAGCAATGCACAACATCACAGCGACGAAGAACAAAGCGCGTTTGGCGTTCATGGAAACCTCAATCAACGCAGTTGCTCGAATAGTATTGCGGCACAATTTTACTCGAATATCGCCGACTCTACCTCACTGCACACCAATCCGCAAATCCTTATCCATCAGAGAGCAATATCCCGGCGAAATTGTTGCATCAGCGGCTTGAAGGCAGATGATTAAGCAACACGTCTCCATAATGGAATGATCAGAACACAGCTTAGCGATATGATTAGCGTAAATAGGTTATGGATGTTATACTTTAAGATTGGTTCTGCGGACATTTGAATCGCCGCATCGTTATCAAAGCTATTTGTATAGCATCATCGGGCTGAGAGTGTGACTTGGCTCAATGGAGTCAAGGAGTACTTTCAGTGAATTTTGATCATTTTTCTCTCGACCCGCGCATCGCCAACCAAATCAAGGTCGTCGGTTACACCACGCCCACCCCGATTCAGCAAAAAGCCATCCCCGTCGTGCTCGAAGGGCGTGATGTGATGGGCATCGCCCAGACCGGCACCGGTAAAAGCGCAGCCTTTATCCTGCCTATACTGCAGCGACTCATCAACGGTCCGAAGCGTCGTGTGCGAGCCCTCATCGTTGCTCCCACACGCGAACTCGCTGAACAAATCTACCAAATGAGTGCTGACCTCGGTAAAAACACCAAAGTACGCAGCGTATCCATCTACGGTGGCGTGAGCAAAGTATCGCAGGTTTCGCGCCTGCGGAGCGGCGTCGAGATCGTGATTGCTTGTCCTGGTCGCCTACTCGATCTGGTGGGCGATGGCGCTATCGATCTGTCGAACGTTGAGGTGTTGGTGCTGGATGAAGCGGATCGCATGTGCGATATGGGCTTCCTACCCGATATTCGTCGCATCATCAAGCTGCTGCCGACTCGGCGCCAGACACTTTTCTTCTCGGCCACAATGCCAAAGGATATCCGCAAACTGGCAGACAGTATCCTCAAAGATCCTGTTACCATCCAGATTGGCAAGATAGCTCCGGCGAAGACCGTTTCACACGCGCTCTATCCTGTGCCCCACAGTCTCAAGAAGGATCTTCTCTTGGCATTATTGGAGCGAACAGCCACCGGCCGCGTGCTGATCTTTACCCGCACCAAGTATCGTGCCCGCAACCTGGCCCGCGACCTGAAGAAGCGCGGTTATCGCGCGGCAGAATTGCAGGGAAACATGTCGCAAAATCAGCGGCAGAAATCGATTAATGGCTTCCGCGATGGAAAATTCGACATTCTCGCCGCCACCGACGTGGCTGCGCGCGGCATTGATGTGTCGGAAATATCGCACGTGATCAACTTCGACATCCCCGACACCGTCGACGCGTACACGCACCGCATCGGCCGCACAGGTCGCGCCCACAAGTCTGGTGAAGCCTTCACCTTCGCAGGACAAGCGGATGAACAAATTGTGCGAGGCATTGAACAACTTTTGGGGACTCGAATCGAACGGCGGCGGTTGCCTGATTTCAATTACGGAAAATTTACGCCTGAAACACTGTTCCAGGAGAACCATTCCAATTCGCCGCGCAAGACACAATCACACGCCAGGCGAAGTCATGCTCGCAGTAACAACGGGGGCAATGGTCACCGACACCGCTCGCAACGACGCAAATAATCATTCTTTTACCCAACAATTTCGAGTCGAAGGGCCAAGAATGGAGCGTCGTAACTGAGCTTAACCTCAGGGAAATGCTCTTTCGAATAGGGCGCGTCCAGGAAAGCTTTTCTCCCTGTGTCCTATGGGTGTATGATCGAGGCTTCCTCGATTAATCGATTGAAGCAGTCAATACGGCATCCAGATTCGGCGTCCACACATCCCACTGCACCCGATCGGCCATCTCAGCCACTCCCGCCAGGGGCACGGTGCGCGCCGTCAACTGATCCGCCAGCTTGCCGGCAAAGCCCCACGACTCTGCTTTGGCGTACCAATCCACCGGTTCGGTGTTGGCGTCGTTGTCCGAAAAGCCGAGCTCGATGGAAGCACTGGGGTGGATCTCCGCCTGCACGTAGACCAGATCGCAGTTCAAGCGCGTCCACAAGCCTGCGGTTTTACGAAAACCATCGTAGGCCTGACGGATGTGGGGTTTATCCGCCGCCGCCTGCACGTGATCGGCGGCGGCGAATGGAATCAGTACGCGCAGTTCTGGTAGTTTCTCGCCGATCAAACCATAGTTGTTCACCGTGATGCGGTAGGGCCAAAAATCGGCCGTCTGCTGGGGCGTGGCCAGATCGTCCGGCCAATCGGCGAGGGTGAAGACGCCGTTGTCCAGCAGTGCCTGGGTCAATGCGTGGGAGAACCAGCGCTGCCCATTGATGTTGGGGCCCTTGTCGTCCAGCACGTAATCCCGGTCGCCAGGCACTTCGAACAGCGGACGTCCTTCCGGGAAAGCCCCGTTCTGAATCCATGCGAGATGGGTGTAATCGACGTTGATGCTCGTGGGTGTGTAGCCCTCGTGCTGGTAATAGGGATTGTAGATCGGCACGCGCTGGTCGTTGAAATGGCCGATTTCGAGGGGATACATCTCCGCCATGGTGGGATTTTCGCGTCCGACGAAGTACTTCAAGCCGGTCAGGGTTTCGCCGTAATAGGCCATCACGTTCGTGGCTACGACGCCGGCGTGGGAGGAAGCGAACATGCCGACATTGTCATAGAGGGGTTCTACCGTGATGATCTCATCAAGGTAGCGACCTTCCACATCCGGGATGATGCCCAAGGCATAACGGATGGTATCGCGCAGCGCCGCCAGGCTGTTGGGCCCGCCGAAATCGTATGTGCCTTCGCTTTGCACGCCGCTTTCCGGATCGGTTTTCCCCGGCCACAAATGGCTGATCGAAATCGCCCCAACGTCGACCGGGTTATATTCCAGGTGGAATGGTGTCGCCTCGAGATTGTATTTATCGACAAACCAGGTAGAAGCCACGACCACGATCGGCGCGCTTTCGCCGTAACGCGGTTCTATAGGCACATCGATGCGTACCGCTATCTGGCCATTTTCCTCACACTGGATGTGCGTGTACGTGACGGTCCCTGGTTCTGCGCGTTGGATACTCCCACCACTGCCGGTTTCCATCGTGGATGTTGTTGGGACGGACTCGGGAAGTGAAGGCGCCTGCGTTGATACCGCTGCGGGCAGATTGCAGGCAGCCAGAAAGAGGATTACCGCGATCGCGAATCCCCAATACCCGATGGATGTCGATGCTCGCCTACGCATACACACCTCCCTAAGATTTTTCACGATTGTTACATTCTGGCACCAATCAACCAGACGGCCTCAGACGGTTATTCAAAACGCCCCGCACGAAAAGTCCGAATGGGATGAAACAGATCGATCCCATCACCAGGATTACGACGGTATCGACCAGAGCGAAAGGCGCATCGGTGATCAGGGGCTGGATCAGCAAGAAGACGATCAAGCCGATGAACAACATGCTGGTCTGGAAAAGCAATCCCAGGCCGGCGACATATCCCAACCCCTTGCGTCGCCACAGGCTGACGCCCCCGATAATTAAAGCCGGACTCAGCATGAAATCGGCGACATGTAATGCAAGCTCGGTTTGAGGGATTGACGCTCCACCAGAAATTGAACCGATGATCGTCCCAACCACTCGCAACAGGAACAGCGCGCCTAAACCCGTCAGCACGCCACCTGAAAGACGCTCCGGAACGACTCCTGTGAGCCGTTGTTGAACCGCTTGCGCATCGATAGCGGCGACGAGAGCGATCGTTGTATACACACTCATGCTGACCAGCACGAGATGCAGCAGAAACGGCAAGCCCAGCGGCATAGCGAAGACATACACCAGATAGTTGTAGAACACGAAGAACAGCGCTCCCGGCCAGAGGAGCAGCCCGATCAACTTTCCCCGCCGCGTCAGCCACATCGAAACGATCAAGATCGGCAGACCAATACACAGATTGACCACATCGTTGGGCAGGAACGATTGACGCATATCGTCAGATGGATAGACAGATTCAGTGTTGAAAATTCCCGCCATTGAAGCAACCGCCATGAGGCCGGTGATGAATATCGAGCTGATAAATATCAATCTAAGGTCAAATTTACACGGCAAGTTGACAGCAATGGTGTTATCTTTTCCCATCGAACAATCCTCCGTGTCACTCGCTACAATATGAAAACAAATATAATCAACGCACTTCCGATTCCCATCCAGCTGTGTACGATGTCCTAAGATCAACTATGTAAGTCTCTTCAACCTCACCGGCCAACTGTACGCCAGCCGGGATCGGGAATTCGATCGATATCAACAAATTCCTTGGCTTCACCTACGATCCAGAGTCTGCATTGACCTCGTACGCGCCCATATCACACTGCGCATCGCCGTCACCATCTCCATCGACAGGTCGAGCCAAACCCAGCAGGTCAGTCGCTGTACAAATCGCATCATCGGCCGCATCAATGGCCGGACTGCCCACGGCCGGCATCATCCCAAATGCGTGACCGGAGAACGGCCCGGTCAGGCCTGGATCCAGGCATAAATCATCGCTGCCTGAGATGACATAGTCATCGTCCCGACCACAGCTGAATTCCTTGGCCCGGTGGATGAGGTTGTAATCTGAGTCGAGCCTCAAACCTTCACAGACCTGCTGGTAGAACAGGAAGGTGGTATCGCCGGGATCGAAGAAATCATTATCCCCCATGAAGATGTTATTGCGGGCTTCGATTCGTTCCGAACCGTTACAACGATAGCCATCCCGTGGTTCGGCGTAGATCAGGCCATCCCCCAGCCCATAGAACGTATTGTTGCGAATACTGACCTGTTCGCCGCCGGTGAAAGTGATTTCCAGCGTGTTACCAAGCGCCCGGCAGGGATCGACGTTATAGGTAAAAGGTTGATCATCGAAAAACGTACAATTGCTGACCAGCAAGCTGTCGCTGAGAGCAGTCAACCCGGTGACCTTGACCGGATTGCCGGCGTTGCCCTCGGCGTGAACGCGGTTGAGCGTGACCGTTCCACCTTCGCTGTGATAGAGCAGGTCCAGCCCATCGGATGTGTTGTAAAGGAAACTTGAATCTTCGATGATCCAATCGCCGCCTGTTGCCTCGGTGCCGACTCCATCGCCGTAACCACCCGCGGTTTGCGACCAGCAGCCTACCGGTTCTTGCCCCGGATAGGTTTCGCCGCAGCCGTTCCATTCCACGACCCAATGTCGGAATGTCAGCGTACCGGCGTTTGAGTCATAACCTTCGATGTCTCCGTCCCAGCCAACCCAGCCGTTTCCGGCAATACGAACGTTCTCGACCGTCCAATCGGTGAGCCGTCCGGCGAGAACACCACCGCTGGCCAAACCGTGAATGTTCAGATCCTTGAGCAGCACATTGACTGAGTCCTGGGCATACAGCCCGATCGAAGCCCAATCGCCATAGGGCGGATTATCGCGATTGCAGGCCAGATTGCCCGAATGGAACTCGACACAATCCGAATGATCGGTGATCTCCAGACAAGCAATCACCGCATTACTTGTATCCGTCAAGTCGACGATCTGCCATGGACGGCCCGATCCCCACAACTCGGGCGGATCGGCGCACCCGCTGTCCCAACCCTGGCCGACGATGCGTGTCGGCCACTCCAGGCTGGGTCCGCTTGGTACGGCCGGCATGTGACATTCATAAGCCCCTTCTTCATCGCAGGCATCTGCACCTGGGGCACCATAACCCATGCGATAGCTGCCCGCCCCGATCACCAGTGTGCTACCGCCACCGATGCGCGGCTCTCTATCGGGGGGCAGTGCCCGGAAGGGATGATCCCAGGCACAGGGCTGATCGCTGCCGCTGCCCGGGTAAGCGGCGTCCACCAACCCATTGCACTCTTCAGTTGATCCACCATCAGGCCGAATATAATAAGTATTCTCATCTGGAGTTGTAAAATTCCCAGTAAACGACTCGCTCGTATTTACCGATTCGGACGAGTCATCATCAACCATAGAGGACGTCGAATCATCGACACATCCAGTTAAAGCCATCGACGCAAAAAAAACGAGCATCCAACAGAAGTTTTTCCGTATCACCCTCATCCTGGTTTTACTCCATTGCGCTAGATAATTTCTTCACGGCACTCTCGACGGAACGCCGGTCCTTGGCATTCAAAGTAGGATCGCCCGCCCATTTTTCATAACGGGGGAGCAGCGATTTGAACTCCGGCAGGAAGCCGGGGGTCATGCTGCGGATCACGTCGCACAGCACCCAGGTGGCGGCCGCATCCTGCGGAGGCACATAGCGTTCGAGGAATTCCCGTACCGGAGCGATCGCGCCCCGGCAGCAAAGCCGGATGGCGAAACTGAGGCCTTTCTTGACATCAACCTCAGAATCGAACAGCAAACCTTCTGCCATTTGCAGGCATTGTTGTGTGTATTCTGCGTGTTTCATTGGCAAACGGCCCACGACGATAACGCCCACACGCCGCACCCACTTGTTTTCATCCACCAGCCATGACTCCATGGCGCTGAGCCACTCTTCCGGTTTCTTACGGACGATGGGTTCGAGAGCATCCATCGCCATGCGATCGGCGTCCTCCCAGGTGATGCAGGTGCGGCACATCTCCTTCAGCATAGGCACGATCTTCTCCGGCTCGACCAGCTCCATGGCACCCAGTGGAATTAATCCCACGACACGCCCCTCCCGACCGTATTGATCCCACAGCAATTGTGTGAGCGGGATGAAATCGTCCACACGCTTGCGCGCCGCCTTGCTCAGATCTTTGCCGATGGTTTTCAATACCGGCACGGGAATGCCGACGGTTTCCTGCTGCTCACGCAACCCGGCCTTGATTCCACCCATGCTCTTCGGTTCGAAACCCAGCCAGAGATCGCGGAGGGCATTAGCAGTTACAATCGGGGAGGCGGGATCGTACGCCGCCAGAATCGGTTCGAGCTGCTCGGCGATTTCTTCTTTCATTCAAGATTTTCTCCCAACATTGTAGGGCCGCCAACTTAGTCCCAAATCAATTCGCGGCAGTGTTCAAAACAGGCTTGGTATTCATAAACAGAATCTATCTTTGTTGACTTCCTGGCGCAAGAGAAAACAAAAAGAAGGATTTCCTGCATTTACCTCAAATAACCGAATTCTCGCAGGACATCTTCGACCAATGCAACCTGTGCCTCATAGAATTCTCCACTGTCACCACAAGTTTCTGTATAAATTCCCCAACCTTCGCCAGCCTTTCCCAATACATGCATTTGTGCCAAGTAGCCAGCCCATATAAAGCCGCCACAGTCATTGACCCTAATACAGGTATCGTAGATTCTTTCGGCATCCTCCTCAATCACCTCAGGAAATCGCGCAGAGACATCTATCAGCATCCCGTCTGAAAACGAGAGTATTTGAATTGGACTAATTTGGGCACCAGATCCTGAACCCCCCATCGCATAAAACAACTCTTCATTATGTCGGACGATTTCATCAACACCATCTTGATCGATATCAACAAGATGTGGTGATAGAGTCCACTTATTGACAGCGGCATCTGTGTTTCGATACTGACTTGATGATGCGTCGTAGTACATGACTACCACGATTGTGCAGCAATAAGCCCCTGGTGTTTCGAGACCAAGTACTATTTCCGGATCATCGTCACTTTCAAAGTCACTTAAGATGATGGCATTGATGCCAGAAATTCCAAGCGGGTAAAAGTATTCCTCAGGGTAGTTATCAAATCGCATTTCGTTTAAATCAATTTCCTGAAAGAAATCGTCCCCGCGCGATATTCGCAAGAGAACATCCCAATTCTCCTCATCGACTACGGATTCCACACGCAGGTCTCCCTGTATCTCAACCTGCGGTGTGATCAACCAAGGACCCGGAGGCCGAAAGGTTGGCGCCATTGTCAATGTAGATGTGGCGGTCGGTTCGGATGTTACAGTTAACGTAGGCACAGCAGCCGTCTGTGTCGCAGAGCGATCCGCAGCTTTCGTTGTCGCTTGTGCATCTAACTCAGCTTGAGAAGGGCCACATGACACGATAGCTACAGTAACCATCAGCAACAGGATGTTTTCGGATTTCAAACGCATCATCATTCTCCTCGCATACCGCATCCTAATGATGGCCGTATGATTTTATTAAAGCAGTGACACCTTTTCCCCAAGAAAAATGGGCGCACAACAGGGTTCTCTCAAGTAAATAGCCATATTGGTTAGTTCAAGCAGTAAATGATTCACGAGTTCAGTATGAGTTTCAAACGCGCCATCAAAGCATATACCGAATCCGGATACTTTTCCCACACCAACAGATAATTCTCAACCGCGCTTTCATTGTCTTGCAATAATTCATGGACAAGTCCTTGAAGATAATAGAAGCGTGCATACGAGGTTCGATAATACTCATCTTCATCCAGCAAATCCTGCAATGATTGAAGAGTCTCCAGGATCAATTTCGGATTCGCACCGGCAAGCAAATCTTCATAAGACTTGTCCAAAGATTCTGCGAAGAATTCATATATTGCATCCTGATATTCATCGTTTAGTTCCGAGAGCACAACGATAAACGCCTCTTGAATTCCTGGCGACCAATCCAGGATAAACTCGATATCCATCTCCAATTGAATAACCGGCGTCCTTTGATTTCCGAACTTTTTTTCGATTTTTGGATATCGGGTGTTGATTTCGGAAACCAGAAGCGCTTGAATACGTGATTGGCTTTTCGTGAAGACCCAGAATTCGAATCCCAGTGTGTCTGGATTTCGCAAGACCATCCATTGTTCCAGCTGATCGTCACCATCGAAATCTAACACCCCTTGCGAAATGACAGCAATGCCCCAATCACGCAGGATTTGATGCAAGCGAGGATACGCCTCAATTGGAATTGTCGCAGAGAGATCACGAATCGCAGTTTGGTGATCGCAGATGTCAATTTTCAAACATACATCATAGTAATTATCGATGGATCGATATTCGTCCAGAAAAAATTGTGCAGAAGTCAGGTATGGATTGTCAGTTTGAAAATTTGGATGGGAGATCAAATCATCAAAGAAAGTGATTGCTTTGTCCCGTCGTCCGATGCGAGCGTAGTATTCCCCCAGGCGGAAAAGCAATTCATCCCGTTTTTCATCTAGCGTTGGTTTTCTGCCCAAATATACGTCAGATAAAACATCGACAACCACATCCATTTCAATCGGATCGGTGATCATATCGATAACATCATTGCAAAACTCCACTTCATCATATTTTCCAGGCGTTTTAATCTCGTTTTGTATCTTTAAAAGCTCAAAACGATCACCAACCCATTGGTATGTTTTGTAGGTAGCCAATGTACAGGGATCACTGATAACATTAGGCGTACTTTCAATTATGAAACCCGGAAAACTCAAATCTGCATCAAGAGCGTGATATATGCCACCATCCAAGACGAAAATCGACCGATATGTTCCATTTTCATCAACATTTTTTAGTTCTACAGGCTCACCCAAGCTCAGATCAAATATATAAAAGGCATTGAAGAAACCGCAGCAATAATCCGCTCCATACCGCAAGACCAATTCGTCGAATCCATCACCTGTGAGGTCCTCAAAGGTCGTTTCCGTCCAGGCACCGCGTGGATAAAACAGACTACTGAGTAAACCAAAGAACTGGAAACCGCTTTCAGTCTCAAGCAGTAAGAGGTGTGCATTCGGATAATCATATCCTGGATAAGCAGATCCTTCACCTAACACGACCAACCGACTCGTTCGATAACCTTGGGGAGGTTCGAGCGACACCAGATCAAGAGTCACGCGCTGCTCGCGCACGGCGAACCAAGCTGGCAATTCCTCTACGTTAATCTCGCCGCTGTTCAATACAGTAATGATCAAACTGCCGTAGCAATCCAACTCCGGCGCGTCAGGGTCACGGCCATAAAGCGATGAATAGGCGAGGTAATAACAGCGATCGAATTGCCAATAGATACTTTGGGGTGAATGTGGAAAACGCATGATGGATTCACCGAGTGCGAAAGCAAGATGATCAAACTCCGCCATGAAACCTGAATCATCATAATATTTAGCATACTCTTCTTCGAGCGACAATATCTTCATTTCGACGTGCGCGAGTAATTCCGATGCATCCCGATCAGACCAATCGCGAAGTGTGTAATCCCTCGCCTCGATGTTTATTGGAGTACCAGGTGCAAGGGTCGATATCTGAGGTTGTTCTCTTGTCGCTGTGGGTGAAGGGGAGAGAGTCGGCGCGATTGTAGACGTAGGATGAACTAAGGTATTTGTCGCTAAGGTGTGCGTGGCTGTAACGGGGGCAATCGTCACGGATGTAGAATTCCCACACGCCACCAGGATCAAACTGATCGCGCAAATTAGCAAAACGGGAAACAACATTTTTTGTTTCATTATTCTCTTCTTAACCTAACCTATATTAAGCGTGAATCCAGTAGCAATTAACTGCCCCCATCATCCAACGGAAAAGGACACAATTCGGCTACGGTGTAGTTTAGATCATCGCGCCCCCAACGCCATCCACCGATGTGATCTAAAATCTCAGGATACTCAGCTATAAACTCCGCAGTGATTCCCCCACAGATGTCGTCGAAGCCCACGCCCTGGCGATATTCTTCAAGCGCATAGCGAAGCGCCCAGACGAACTCGTATCCGGGATCGTCTACGTGAAAGTCTTCCTCTAAAAAATTCAACTTGATTTCCACAACATCGACGCGATTGAGCATCATCCAGATCACACCTTCCCGAAAATGTGCAAACGATATCTGGTAGGCCTCCGCCATATCCGCTTGGCCAAGGGAAATCTCTGTAAAAGTTAGTTCCGTTTTTAGATGATCCTTTCGAGCAAATTGATAATATATGATCGCCTGTGCGTAATCCCCCATCTGTAAGTATCGTTCTCCTTCATACAAATAATGAATACGATAAAGACTCGGGGGTTCTTCCTCATATAAAGGTTGGTATGTCGTTCCATCCCACTTGAAATACTCGAGCACATACCGCTCTGCACAGTCGATCGTCATGCAATCAAGTCCATATGTTGCCAGTTCATAGACGCCATCGCCTTCCAAATCGACGGGGATCAGGTAGCCGGGCCAATACGTTCTGCTTCGAAATAATTCTCCCCAGATTTTCCCATCCCAACCGAGTACACTGTGGTATTTATCCATTACCGTACTCATGGCGTCGTACTCCAAGATCAATTGCGGATACCCGTATCCCAACAAATCGAACGTTATCGTCTGAACGTTGAAGCCCGGCCGATCTGTCACCTGAATTTCGTATTCCGAATCGATACATTGGTAAATCCACAAATCACTGGCCGCACCATCACTGGCGTGGATCGTGCTGATAAACACGACTTCGCTGATTTCATCACCCGTAAGATCGACGAGTTCAATTTGAAAGTCTTCTCCATACTCGGCCTCAACCAGGGCGGCTTCGATGACTCCCGGATCACCCCCCTGGTTCAGGTATGCGTGAACGCTCGCCTCGACCGCTTCGTACAATTGGAACATGTCGACTCCCTCAGGAAGATCTGGAAAAGGGTTATGTTCTCTGTCGGCCAGGTATGCGCGATAACTCTCCAGATACTCGCTGTATGCCGTCGGCAAGGAAAGTGACAAGGAGGGATCGATGGCAGGGCATACGTAGGTGGGTGTCGGGGTGGTAGTGGCAGTTGGAACCCTCGTTTGCGTGACCACCGGCGTCTCGGTTTGCGTAGCCTGCTGTGGAGTGAAAGCATCCTGGGATGTACAACCGGAAACAACCAGGATCGAAAAACTGGCGAGTAGAATCAACCGAAATCGATGTTTACGTTTCATCCTACCCCAGCCCTATTCTCCCAAACGCAGGGCCTCCAATTCGGCCCACAACGTATCAGGCGCCTGATCGACCACATTCTGGAATGCCGTCACTGCATGTTCTGAGTCGCCTTCGTTTTCATAGGACAGCGCGATCATATACCAGAGATGCCCCTTGATTCTGGGGTCGATAGCGAGATCGTCGTCGACACGCCCCAGGATCTCCTCCGCCTCCGACCGCACAGCAGAAGGCGCGGCATCGTCGAAAAAGATATCGTCGAGCGGCTCCAAGCGATGCGACCATAGAAGATTTTCTTCGATCGACCACAAAGAAACAATCACCGCTGAAGGCGAATAATCGGCAAGCAGCGATATCTCGAAATCGTCACTCAATACCACTTCGTCTATAAAACCATCGGGCAGACCATCGTCATCATCGTCCGCAAACAGCGTTTCCAGGTTTAATCCGGCGTCTTCGGCTGCGCACACCGATCCGGTATCGTAGACCGTCCATTCGGGCCAGATTTCGTCGATCACCAGCACGGCATACTCGATCTCACCTTCCTCACAACGCCAGTTAACACTTAACGGCGCGGCGATGACGATTTCGTCGAAACCATCCGCGTCCAGGTCATGGTTGAGAACGCTGTACGATCCATCTACGCTGGAGAACCTCCTCAGGTCCGTCCAACCGCTCTCGGGCGAGAATAAGAGGAGGTAATAATCCGAATTTGAAGGAAAGCCGCGGGGCTCTCCGCCAACTTCTCCCTGTCGATGAAAAATATCGAAAATGACGATCCATGAAGTCCCCTCAACACCAGGCAGCTGGATCGGTTCACTGTGCACGAGAGGCAAACCTTCCTGCAGGAGAGTACTCGAAAGATCGCATGATTCACATAAAGACATCCGCGCCAAAACGGCGTCTACAACAGATACCGTCGGGCACAGCGGTTCTACAAATTCAACGCCATCGTAGACATACATTCCAAATGGCATGGTTGGGCCAATATCAAAAATGCTGTGATCCACCTGGCACAATGCGTAGGCGTTCAAATTCACGGATGCTAAGAAATGATCGAGCGCTTTTGAAATTGAATTCGCGAAACCGTCCTCAGTCTCTCGCGGCATGCTGCGAATTTCCTGGAGATGCTGCAGCGCGGCCTCTTGATCGTACTGGATGAGATACAGAAGCGCCAATCGATAATGGATGAATATTCTTTGATCCATGGAGAAATCGCTCTGGGCGTCATCATATTCCAGCGCAAGCTCGAAGAACTCGATCGCCTCGGACTCATTCGAATCCCGTTGGGCTCGCTTTGCCTGGCCAAAGGCACAATGCGGAGTCTCTGCGGGATCTTCCGTTTCAACGGTCAGCTGCTCGCGACCGCCCGGCCAGGTGTAGCGCGAACGTTTCTCCACGGAACATTCACCTTCGACCTCATACGTCTGAACCACTTCCAGGATCAGCGATTTTCCATCCCCTCCGGAAAGGACTCGATAATCGGTGCTATCTGTGCGACCCTGTACGGAGACGGAGGCATCGATCTCCGAAACGACTTCAAAGCCATTGGGAGTCCCTATTGCGAATTTAAAAACAAGATCGATAAATCCCGCCATGTAACCGCTGTCGACGACGAAGAGCACATCCGAGAGACCATCTCCGCTGATGTCTTCCAGGAATTCGATCTTCCAATGGCCTGAGTAATAACCGCTTCCTGTGGGAGACTCGACCTGGATATTGTGGAAGACATGCTCGCCATCTTTATCTACGCTTATCCAGAGGTAATCGGAGTAGAATTCTGCTCGAACAAGCCACTCGTCACCAGCATCGCCATCCAGTTCAACCCGGTAGCTTCGAAGCTGAAATAGCGGAAAGCTGTATTCACCTTCGTTTTCGAGACTCACATCGGAAGTGTTGAGATTTTCAATCACGTGGTCCGCTAAGAAATCATAATAGAGCCCGTACCGGAGAAAACTCGAATTTATCTCCTGCGATTGACTCAAGAACTCCTCGACATCCTGACTGGCATGTAATCCGCGCGGGTAAAACCGTTCCGCTTCGTGCGACAGCACGCGATTGAAAGCCATTGCATCATACTCACAAAATGGACGGGGATCTTGATAAAAGCAATCACTCAGCTCTTGTAAAGCCGGAGTTATAAGCGACACGAGATCATCTGTGTCTGGAATCTCCAGGCCATCCAATGAAGCAATGGCACTGGTTGGGGTTGCCGTGGCAGTGGGGGAAGGCGTCGGTGAAGATAAGGGTTCTGAAGACGATTCAGGAGTAGGCGTGGGAGATGCGGAAGCACAGGCCGAGAGTAGAAGCAATAACATGACGCATGCGACAATACTACTGATGATCACAATAGATTTTGCGGCTCTCAATTTACTCATGAAGCAATCTCCCCAATCAATTCCCCATCGATGCAATCACAATCAGACTCTCATCCGCAACCCGGTAGGCCAGTAAGCCTTTCTTCGCCAAGAAGTAGAGCCGACTGGAATCCGGCGACCAGGTGAGGTTGGAAAAACGATGCTCTGACTCCTCGGCAAAAATCAGCACACTTTCCCCCAAAGCCGGATCCCAGATGAATAATCCCGCGACTCCTTCCGCCTCGTCGAAACTCGTATAGGTGAAAAGGGATTTATCCGGGCTCCAAAACATGTCCGGATAATATTGGGGATTAAATGAATGCTCACCAACATCTTCGAGCAAGGTAACGACTCGATTCTCCTCGATATTGTAATAGAATAAACTCTCATAATCTTCTTCCTCGAAGTGAACCAACAAGAACACCATCTCCAACCCGCGTCCCCAGACAGGAAAAACAGCATCCGGAATCTCTGCCAGCACATCCCCGTTTCGATCGATGACCATCAGGCCTCTGGGCCGCATATATTCGCCGAGGCTGAAACTGATATATTGCTCATCATCGGATAGGGCTGGAGGGAAAAACAAGGTAAAATATTCACCCTCCGACCAATCCTCCAGGCTCCATATCACCTCCATCGATCCATCCGATAGGTCGATTTCTTCTATGGTCAATGTATCCATATGCGTATCCACCCGGCCGGTGTTGATTAGGCGGCTTTTATCAAGGCTTATATCGAAGAGACCCGCGGTTGCCCACGGCAAACCCCAAATCTTCTCGCCGGAATGAGTATACGCACCAAAGGTTTCACACGGCGAGCCGCAGTGATTTTCTACGATCACAAACCCGGGCGCGAAATCCCATAAATTGGTAATTTTAAAGTTGATAAAATGCCACATTTTCCCCTCGACGAGATCAACGGTTACCAGTTGATCGGTAATAAAATCTGTGAAGTAGATCTTCGTGCTGTCGAAGGACCATGTGGTATCCCCCAGCAAATACATATAATTGGGTCCCTGTGAGAGATTGTCAATAATATCGAAAAGCGAGACTGACCGGTCCATTTCTGCCTGGTAGATTAAGATATCGGATAATCCCTCAGAGGAATCCTCCACTTGACAATATAAAAGCATCGAACCGTCCGGTGACCAGGATACCGGATATGCATCTTGAGCTATTTCATGATAGCGATCGGAGCCATCCGCAGATTGAACGTACAGCATGCCTGCAACCGTAACCGCCATACGACCCTGCTGACTCATCACCGCCTTTCCGACCCCATACTCCCCAGGTGTGAAGTTTGTGGGTGTGGGGATGATGGGCTCAATATTGATATTCCAGTCGAGCCTGCGTACAGGCGCTGTGGGAGGCATTGTTGGCGTAGGCTGTGGGGTGCTGGTTGGAAGGGACATTGCTGTGGCGGGATGCGCGGGTGTTTTTGATAAATCAACCCCTATAGTTGATTTTTCGCCATTCTCTGAACCCGTCGAATGACATGCCCAAAGTAATAAACTGACGAGAACAATCACAAGAAGTACTTTGAATTTATCCATAGAAAATATCCAGAATCAAATCTCGTTGTTCAAACCTCATAAATCGGTCATCTCCAAATAAAACGACCAGTATGAAATTACATTCCAGCCCCATCATCATCACGAAGTATCCTACACATTGTGAAGCCAATCCGCTTTCGGAGGTCATTCTTCCAATCCCCACACCTCTGCCGTGCCATTGGTTCCACCAATTACCAGCACGTCCCCCAATGGTGAGAACGCCAATGACTTCACATACCCGACATTCGTTCGAAGTGTGGCGAGAAGCTGCCCGTCAGGCAGTTTCCAAAGCTTAACGACACCCGGGTATCCTCGAACGCTTGACGCAAGTATGCTGCGATCTGGCGTTAACGTGTGACCGAATAATCGAAGCCGCGCCAAGATTTCCCCATCCGAAACTCGCCAGATGATCGTCTGCGACGATCCCAACGTTACCAGCAAACCCTCCGGGGTAAAAACCATCTTATCGAATTGATTCGAGGCTCCTTCGAGTGTTCGATCGAGAAACAAATCTGGAAACTCGAATAAATAAATCTCCTTAAAGCCACCCAACGCAAGCATGGTCCCATCGGGCGAGAAAGCCAGACTATCGAATTCTCCCGGAATTATTCCGCTTTCCTTGCCGTTCGTGACATCCCAAAGCATTACTTTATAGCCTGTGGTGAATGAGCCTGCGAGCATACTGCCGTCTGGCGAAAACGCCAAACTGGAGATCCATTCGTTGTCCGAGAATGAATATAGGAGTTCACCATCCGCCACGCGCCACACGCGGACCCCACCAAGAAACGCCCCTGAAGCGAACAGTTCACCGTCTGGGGAAAAAGCAAGGTGTTCGACCTGTGCATGCTCGAGAACGCGCAGAACCACTCCATCCTGAATGCGCCAAATATAGACAGCGGATTCCACTGCCGTAGCGAGCGTGGAAGCGTCGGGAGAGAAAGCGATTCGATGAACCCCATTCAAATGCGTGTATATGTGTCGAATGACATTCCAATCGAGTTCCCCGCGAATGTCGATTTGACCATGGAGACTGAGTGTACTGAGAGATTCACTACTCGGAGACACAGCAATCGAGATAAACTCATCTCGGCGCTCCGCTTCTATCCGACGAAGCACCTCACCATTTGTTGCGCTCCTGATCCAAATGGTATATGCATCGCTTTCAATCAGTATCGTTCCATCCGGTGAGTATCGAAGAAACTCGCTGACTCCGCTGTGCGGTGAAGAAGAAACATCGATTTCCCAATCGGAGACGTTCCAGATCTCGGTGTGAGATTTTTCCTGTCGATCGTCCTCCACGCAAATCGCCAAGTGGGACTCAGACGGCGAAAATGCGACACATTTTCCTACGAGCTCATGGATCAACAAGCCGTCCTCAACGTTCCACACCCAAACTCTCTCATTCCCGTCTGTCGTCGCTAATAAGCGTCCGTCTGCAGATATTGAAATGCCAGAATTCAAAACCCGAGATGTGCCTACCCAACGGAAATCCTCCCCGCGGAATGTTCGAATCAAGGAACTGCTATTGACATCCCACATACGGATCGCGCCATCTCCGGAACACGAAAATAAATAACGGCCGTCGGGTGAAAAGAGGCTTTCTCCGCTTGCATATCGAGTCTGATGTTCAAAGATCTGCAGCAACTCACCGTCCGACACCCGCCACAACTTCACGCTGCCGTCATCCGACGTCGTCGCGAAGTTGAGATCATCGGGAGAAAATGAAACCCCGTTGGCACCATTTTCGATAGGGATGTAGCGGATCAAATCGAACCAGACGGAATCATAGAGATAGACGCCAACCATCGTCGCAACTGCAAAGAGGCGGCCATCATAGGAATATTGCAATTGCATGGCTTGGCCCCTTCCGAAAGAAGACAACCGCGATAATCGATCCACATTCTCAATCGTGATGATCTCATCCGGCTGCTCGTATGGTGTTCCGAGAAGCATGGGTGTGCTTGTGGGAAGGGATGTTGCTGCTCGATCTGCAGTGGACGGCGTTAATGTCGCTACAGCAGGAGTCATTGTCTTTTCAACGGTCCTTCCTGGTGTACGCCAATCGGTGTCAGCCGCCGGGTCGGCAACCATCGCCGTTTCGATTCGACAGGCAGCAATCATGCTTATAAACATAGAAAAAACGATACAATTACGTACTCTTGGATTGACCTGGAATTTGAATTCCATAATAGCCCCTCGGATTTTCATTCAACTACAACCTATCCATGATTCCAATTCTATGTCTTGAATCTTACAAGCTCAAAGTTACCGCAAAGTTACCGTTTCGGAAACCGATCGAAATCTCCCCAAGGATTGGTGTACGATAAAGTCATCCGATCGCAATTCATGAGAGATATCATGAATGCGCGCAGTCTACTCACGATTGGTTTTTGCCTCGTATTCGAAGCCGGTCTGAGCGAAGAAAATATCTCAGAACTCGATCCTTCCGATGCGGAGTGGTTCACGTATACCTACGATTGGATCATGTTCAACGAGTGACCCCTCGTCCTCAGTCTTCGATCACGGTATGCAGACCGAACGTTGCCAGATCTCTGACCGCCCTTTCCGGGTCGACGATGTGCTCCATTAAATGGACGCCCGATAAATCGCTAAAGCCCCCGTCGAGATACTGCCTGATGAACGAGAATACGGCCACGGCTGTACTGTAGTAGTTATCTTCATGCTCGAGCAAGACGCGAACAGAACGCTCCACCCCTTTCTTCTGACCGTCGGCCTCCAAGACGATGGCATATCCGGGCAGATCCCCCTTCATGAACTTGGAAGCACTCAACACGACGCGAGCCAGGACCCCCAGCCAAGTTGCGGCCGGATGCCATCGAGGAAGACGAGGATCTTACTCATCAGGTAATTTAAGAAAGCATTTGGAACGGCCCCGTAGACACCCAACGCCTCGACCCCCAACCGATCGGGTATGTCCCGCATTTCCGCCAGATCGATCAACGTGGAAGAGCGCTGACCGTAGCGCGGCCCGAAATCCAGGTTAATCCGATCCTTTCCCAGGGGACATTCCTGCCAACTTCCATTATGAAAGATATGTGGTGGATGCAGGGTCACATATTTAAAGACCTCTATGACCTGATCGGTATGTTCCATGGTCTTAAAGCTCAACGCCAGGCCCAAGCGCATCCGCCGGCAGGAATCGAGTTTGCTGCACGCCAGGCGGGCGAAAGCCGCCGGCAATCCCGGAGCTAGTCCACCCTGCGTGACAAACAAACGCCCCGCCTTTTCCACCGCGGGTGCCATGGCCATCAGCGCCTGTGTTCCGAAGACCATTTCGAGAATGTCGACGTAGTCGCATCCCGCATCCAGGCAGGCATTGGCGATGTTCGCTGCATACTGCGGCGCTGTTGCGGCGACGATCACCAGCGAGGCATCCTTGAAAGCCTCTCGCAACGTCTCCGGTCTGGAAGCGTCGGCATAGCGCCCTTCGAGGCGCCCGTCGGGATCGTCGAGCTGCGCGATGAATGCCTGCGCCGCTTCCAACCGCCGTCCGGCGACGACCAGTTCCGCTTGCGTATGCTCCAGAAGTAATGCAGTCAGGGATCGCCCTACCTGGCCGTATCCCCCCAGAATTACGACCGGTCCTTTTTTCATCACCCCTCCTCAGATCATCTATTCAATAGCTGGAATCACTTCCGATGCCAGAAAACAGGCACCATAATCTCAAAGCAACTTTAAGATGATATATACCAAACGAGCCGCCATGCAAACCCCCTGATTATTCACCCACCCATGTGATTTCCAGCGAGTCGAGATCAAATGGACCCTGGTCGATGACCACGGGTTCTTCTTCCAAATTCCCTTCCAGCACATCCTCGATACCAACATACCTCGCACCATTCCTGGAGAAGATAACGAAACCTTTTGAATCCGGTCGCCATATGACCGCATCCCATCGCGAACCAGCCAACTCCGCCACGAGCTCTCCAGCAGCGGAATACAGTCGGATCACGTCACCCGAATCAACATACCAATTATGATCGGGTGAGTAGGTTCCATTCATCTCAGGGATACAGCTTACAACACCATGGATATCGAACCCGAGAACGCCTTCTGGTTGATCCGGACATGCGCTGTGTGTTAGAAAGTGTTGGCTTTCTTCGTCCCATTCACGAACGAATGACGCTTCAATATTCACGCGCGTCGGCGTCGTACTGTTTACCGACACATAATAAATCCCCGATTCTTCCAGATCGGTATCCGGTGCGCCAATGTAGGGATCAAAAGCAAAAGTTCCCGAGGAGGGATCAAATCCATAACCAACATCCGTAAAGTATCCGGGAAATAAAATCGCCAAGGCTCCCTCTTCGATGCTGACCAGCCGGATGTTCCGATTCCCTTCCATCCCATGGTCGAAAGATACAAAGCGTTCATCATCCAGCCAGCCGGCGATACTCTGGGAGGTAGTGTCCGGAGGTGTATACAACCAGTTGGTTTTACTTCCATCCACGGCGGCAGCCCACAGCGCCTCTACACACCAGCCATGAAAATGACTGACCTCCTCATGCACAATCCAGCGGCTGTCCGGCGACCACCAGAAATGCCCGATTTGATTCGAACCGCTGGTCAAACGCGAGATGGATTCTCGCCTGGGGTCGTACACGTAGAGATCCGTTGAAGGTCCCTCAATAGCGGCGGAAAATGCAAGATAACGACCGTCAGGGGACCAACGAGGCGTCTGTGCAATATCGTTCATCTCATCCAAAACACACCCTTCAACCACTTCGGGGCACGAGAGAAGGTCGATTTCCTCTTTGATGCTCAGCTCCGGGAAGAAGTAGATGAACAGCCGATCATCGCTCTCATCAAACCAGGAAAGCAGGGGATACGCAGACGATCCCGCATACTCACTCCACGCATAAGCACTCATTTCAAACGGGAGTAGAGTCCGTCCATTTACATCCGAGTTTATTGCGAAGATCTGCTCATCAGCGTGCTTATATACAAGCCAAGGACCTTCAGGCGATAATCGATTCTCATCGGTTGACTCTTCCGTGGGGGTAATGGATGACGCATCCGTTGATGGTACGGACGTTGATGTCACCGTTACGGTTGGTGTGAACGCCAGCGTCGGGACGACGGTTAGCGTAGAGGTGGGCATTACCTGTGTTGGCACTTCCTTCTGCGTAGTTGGAGCCTGTCTTGAAGCACAAGCGCTGCAAAGAAGCAAAATACAGGAAAAGAATGTTGCATAATAAATAGTTTTTTGATGCTCGCTCTTCATTTTTACCCTCTATTACAACTGGTCATCATAATCTATTTCCCTATCCATCTGCAGCTTTACTACGGCTGAACCAACCGCAGATCCGAGTCGCAGAGGTAAGGGAACGACTCTGAATATATCGATCGAGCAGTGAAGTCAGGTGCTTGGACGATATACAACATGTCATCATCAATCAGAAACAGCGTGTCATCCTTTTCACCCCAAAGCGCGTTACAGAATGCACCTGGAATGATAATATCTTCTCGACTCTCAGATCTGATTACTGCTCCTTGGTTATTTCTGAATTCCAAAAAAAGATCGCCGGATGGTGATATTAGCGGAGGTCTGACGGGAGGATTCTCAAAACGGATGTCTCCACCTGATGGAGAAATGTATTGAATCTTGCCATCTAGTTTTACCACGAATGCCTTCCACTCTGACAACCAGTAGAAGTACGACGGAAGGTGATCGGCAAGCATACTCCAGTCTCCCAGTCGCACAAAACTGCCGCCTAATCCAGAGAGTTGATATAGCCCTGGTTCATGAGTAACAGGGCAGTGATCATCAAAATTCGTTTCTTCTACTGAATAATTCGAACCCACTATTACCATTCCCGTTTCAGGATCAGCAGCAACATACTCAAATACACCTCGCCAGATTAACGTCAATTCACCTGTACGAATATCTACAACGGAGAGATCGTATTTGCTGCATGTCTTTTCCCATTTATAGACAAGAATGTGCGTGCTTGAAATCCATCCCGCAACCCGAGCGCCCTCGCCCAGAAGCCAATGTAATTCTGTTCCATCTACAGCGGCCGACCATAGCCCTTCGACGATCAGGTGGGGACCACTGCGACCGATATTAATGTCACTAACTGCCATATGGATGATGTAACGACCATCTGGCGACCATTCGATATCCGCGACTTATGTCAGGCCAGATGTCAGCCGCCGAATCATATTCGTTGCAGTGTTCATCACGTAGAGATCGGAGGATGGTCCGTCCAATACGGCCGCGAAAGCCAGATAATCCCCCTGCGGCGACCAGGCCAGGCTGCCCGGTCGTGTAACCGCAGCTTTGACTTGTTCGAGTTGAAACCAGCCTTCTTCATAATCACTCTCAGCATTTTCCGGGTACATGGTAGTAATTGCTTCGACCTGGGCAGATTCTATAAGCGTAGTGACCACTTGAGGTTCTGGATTTGGTAAATGCACTATGTTAAAAAAAAATGGGAATGGAGGATATTCCCCCCAATCGCTCATACCCGAACTTGTTAAAGTTTCACCAAACGCAATATACCCCCCGGAAGGTGATACGGCGAAATTAAAATCAAAATATCTGCCCCTATGCAATGGGGTAATGATTTCCTGCAATCCTGTTCCATCCGTATTGATAACCCACAGCCCGAAGCGGTCAGAAAAAACCACCCAGGGACCTTCGTTTGACAACGACGTTTGCGTTGCATCTACGGCTGGCTTATCCTGAGTCGGCGTTCGAATTTGTGTAGACGTAGGAGCAGCGGTTCTGGCAAGCGTGGATATCGGTGTGCCAACAGCCGGGTTTGGGCTCACAACCTGCGTTTCGACCTCTTCTTGATCAGTTGCAGTCTGCCCTGAAGCACAAGCGCTGCAAGACAACATCAACAAGCAGCATAGTGCTGGACGAGAAATCTTACGATTTATCCGAATGCTCATCACCTTCCCCTTTCGTATCTTATATCCATCCTTGAAAATATGCATTTCCTAAATTTCGGTAGACTACACCTTCGGGAGGAAGAAGCGTTGGAAGGGAGCTATTTGATTGTTCAAAGGATGTGGCCTTTGATCCATATCCGAGATCAGGCTCTGTGACGGAAGTCAGTTCTTGTGTGAGGTCTTCAGGCTGCTGTGAGGGTTCCACAGATATCGTCATCTGCGCAGTTGGATTCTGCATCGAAACGCACGCGCCGCAAAGAAGCAAAACGAATAGATAACCCAACAGCACTTCCCGCTTATCCACGAGACATTCTCCGCTCATAGTCGCGATTCAGATTCATCGTTTCATCCGGTTGTAGGATACGTGTTCTTTGTTACGCAGTGTTAACGGCCGAAACCGATCCCGGTAATACATTATTACCAATTGGTAATAAAACATCCGACGTAGGATGGTTGGTTTAATACGCATAGACCCGAAAGGTTTTGGAAACCTTTCGGGTCTACAAAACGAGTCCCCACCTGCAGCCACTCGTTGAACTCCCCTGCCTCCGCAAGGAGCCCCAATTCCGACACACGCATCAACCCGCCGCTATCCAGACAGAAACCGCTCATGGTCTGGACATTACCGAAGCGACCGGCAAGCGCTATAATATAGTCCTATTCTGCCAAGTAAGGTATTGAACATCCATGCAATCGCAGACGAGAGAACGCAAACTTACCCGCCACGATGATTCGAAGGACCGGCTGCAGCAGATATGCGCCTCGGATTCCCTTCATGATTGGGCCCGTGCGATACATGTACACGCTGAGATTACAATAAACGACCCTCTGCTACAATCGATCGCAGTTAAATTGCTCGACACGTTTCGAGATCAAGGGCATTTGGTTAAAGAAACGCCGGATCCGGAAACAGAATTACTGCTGACGAGCGCACAGTTTGGCGTACCCCTCGATTGGAGAAAAGCGCTGCTCTTCACGCAAAGACGGCGGTACAACATCGAGCACAAACCACCGATACTTTGTTTAATGCACGCGACACCCAACGAACTCGGGACGCTATTGGCTCAGCTTCAAACCGCCCTCGCCAAACAGCCACCCAACCCGGATGCCTTCCATTTCCCCGGCATGGCACCAAGCGCCTACAAGGTGCTCATCGAACAAGGCCAGCGCGGCGGTCCAATCCTCGCACTCGAGCGTATACTGCAATCGCAGGCGAAATGCATCCGCATCCTGTTGATCGTCGGGGATGATCGAGTAGAATACGCCCACCTCTTCAACCTGGTCGGTGCGCATCCCAAAATCCTCTTCGACCCTCCCGATCGATTCTATACCGACATCGTGAACCGCCTGGTCACCGATGCCTGTTCACACGAAATCACCAATCATCGCGTTCTCGAAGAGGTGATTAGCATCGAGAAGTTCCACGCTTCGAACTTACCGACTGCGATGCGGCGAGCAAGCACTGAGTTTGGAAAACGTGACTTCTTTACGAACATGGTCCGCATCGCCGATCTGGTAAACGTTCCAGCGCTGGATATGGCCATCGCCGATCAATACAGTGAAGGCTGCTTCGCCACTTGGGACCCACGATTGAACGCCCTGATTGCCACAGTAACCGGCAGTGCGCGCCCCGTCGACAAGGGCAACCTGACCGACGATGATCTGTCTGTAATTGTGGATGTCCAACCCGACGATAGCGGGGCGGTAGTGATGCACGTAGAAGGCAAAGGCAATGATTCACCCTCATCCGAAGCCGTGGAAATGATGGACATGGATCAATCGCTGCCCCGTATCAAACTCGACTCAACCTGGCCCATTCAAGTCGAGGTTCCTATCGTGCGTTCCAAGCTACATGGGCATCGCGGCATCGCCGCCTACGATCCCGAATTCGTCGAGCACGTCTACCTCGACACGCCTTACTATCATTACCCGGTCTCCTGCTCCACAGATTCCCAGGCTCGCGCCATCAAAGCTGCCTTCGCGCGATCGGAAGCCTTATTGAATCCCTCGGATCCACGCCAGGTGGTGTTTACGGTTCTCCCGGGTCATGGAATCGTGATCGTAGAAAAGTGGATTTCCGGCAAGGCGCCGTTTGAAGCAATCTGGGAATATTTCGACGCCGGGATGATCGAAGTCGTCAAAGACATCCCGCAAGGCCCATTGGCTTACGTCCCCAACGCCGATGGACGCATGATTCTACAAGCAGCTGAGTAATCGAACGTACGTTTAATAGGTAAAACACACCTTGATTGATCCGGTTCGTTTATCCATCGCCGTAGCGATGGCCTGTTTGTATTCCGTAAACGGAAAGCGATGGGTGATCAAGCCTTCGTATTGAATCGCCTTCTCCTGAAACATACGGATCACCAGGTCGAAGGTGTGCTCGCCTCGACCGCGCCAGTTCTCCATACCAAAGGTATGGGATCCGATCAGATCGACTTCTTGATACCAGACCGGATTCAAATCCACCTTCATCTCGCTGAAATTCACGCCGACCAGCACCACCGCACCGCCCGCCCGAGCCCAGCGCAGGCTGTCCGTAACGGTAGTCTTTTTACCAACACAGTCGTAGACCACCTCGAATCCACCCAGCAGCATGCCGCGGTTCATCGGGGCGCGGTAATGCCTGGCATCCGTGATTTCAGCCAGCTGCGTATACAGATCACCTTCGCTGATAACCGCATCCGCTCCCAGCTGGCGCGCCATATCAGCTTGATGCACATATCGGGCGAGCACCGTCACTTGACAATCGGGCTCGACGATCTTGGCCATCTGAACGATTAACAGCCCGATAATCCCCGCGCCAACCACCAACACGTGATCTCCGGCAAGGGGCGGCTTCCGCAGCACGCTGTGCAGCGCGACCGCATTCGGTTCGATCAGCGAAGCCTGATCGGTCGGCAACCCCTCCGGCAGCGGCCAAACTTCGGATTCGTGGGCGATGTAGCCATCCCCCCAGCCGCCGCCAACACCAGCGGTCCCCTGGCCCAACGAGGCGTTTTCACACAGACGGGTCTGCCCGGCAGCACAATGTACGCAAGGCGGATCGATTTCCTGGCTGTGGCAGTTCGGACCTGCAAACCGGGATTCCATCACCACCCGCTCGCCAACCTGGAAGCGTTTAACTCCTGCGCCAATTTCCACGACCTCACTCACCACTTCGTGCCCCAGATAAAAGCGGCTATTGCCCGGTAAGGCCGCCGGTGCGGAGGCGGGATCGGCGTCAACGTAGAGCAGCGAGAGATCTGTAGCACAGATGCCGCATTGAATGTTCCGCAGACGCAGCCATCCCGGGCCTGGAAGCTGGGGTTCATCCAGATCGACAACGTGCGCCGGCGATATCGGGCTCCAAACGACACCCGGCCAAATCGAACGCAACGTCTGTACGAGGAACATCCGTGGGATGTGTTTATCGACGTATATTGTGCGCATACCCTTTCTCCTCTACCACCCACTCGATCCAAACTGGTAGATTCCAAGCGTAGATATTCGCCGGACAGGTAATCCTGTTGCAGGATCGAATGACATCTTCACCGGATGCAAAGCCAGTCGTTATAAGTTGAAAGTGACGTTCTGTAAAGCATGGTAGTAATTCCCCCACTCCGCAGTGAAACGCAGGACCGAATAGTCCGGATCGTCAATACCCTGGGGATAATAGCGTTCAAATCCATCGCGCCAGAGACGCTCTCTAGAAGTCTCATCTTGCAGGATTTCAACCTCTCCCACGAGCATCAATCCCATCCACTGTTCGAAATCCACAAAATAAACGCAGGCTTTGGGATCCCGTTTGAGATGGACGATTCTCTTCGAAGATGTGTTCGTGCTGAACCAGATCGTTTTCAACCCCTCGTTTTCCATCTTGATCATGGCCTTGATGTTGGGAAACCCATCGTCGCCGTTGGTTCCCAACATGGCGGTCTGCGTGGCATTTACGAGCGCCAAAGCCGTTTGAATCGCATCCGCTTTCTCCATCACCGCTCCTTTCTTTTCATATCCCCACTTCGGCAACGCGCACGGATTACAAAATATCTCCCGCTGGTTTGATTGTACAAAGCCTGCCAAGATGGCTGTGAAAACACTCGTGGATTTGCAAATCCCGATAATTTTATGGAGATATGTTTACCGAAGACTTACCTTTACGAATAATTAAGCACTTTCAGGATGATTCTCGCCCCACGCATGCCGATCACTGCGGCACCAGTACCAAAACACAAATAATCGATGAGCAATGGTGGTATCGCGGTATATCCTTCTGGTATCACCATAGAAATAAGAATCAATAATCCGAAGGCAACCCATCCACCCAGAAAGCAAGCGAACATCCACTGCCCTCCGATACTGATGAAGTCCTGAACATCCATAGGAATTTTTTCACGCCGCAGTGCAAAGGTAGTGATCACCCCACCCAAAAATCCAGGAATGAGCCAAACGGCCATCGTAAAAATGAAGGTGATAAAAATGAAAGCAAAAATATCCATGTTCGTATCCTTCGTATTTATCCCAAGTTCTCATATTGGAGCATCAGACTAGTGACCAAGAAATACAACATCGCTACTGCCGTGACCGTTAACGTCCAACCGAACACGATTATATTGAAGGTAGTTTGGCTAATTTCTCCCTTATGAACCCGGACCAGGGTCGCCGTCGCAAGCCCGGAAATAAAGCCGGCGACAGTAAACCCGAAGAGGGAAATCGATACAGCAAAGGCTGGAGATATGTTCCCTGAATTGATTGGGAACAACGATGAGATCACGAAATCGATCAATAACACAGTGATCCAGCCGATCACAAACGACAGGAACCAGGCAAGGCTCATAAACCGCACCGGCTGTTTTTCTATCCATTGAAACATTGCCACCTCGTTTCGTGGAGTCTATCCTTTAAGTCCAATACTCTATTGTACTCGATCTACTTCACAATCGAAGTCAGACCACGATCAGGACAGGAAACCTCAGCCCGATCAAGAAACGTACCTCATCATTCCTTCCCGACAGTTAGATGAAGCGTGACCGTGAAAATTGCGGTAGCTTCTTCCTCCGTGTAGATGTACTCAAATGTCTCTCCATCCAACAACTTGAAATTCATCGCAGGGACCATCTCCGCATCATCTGAGTCGATCGAGGTCGAAACTGTAAGCAGGGGAAAGCCTTCGAGGATACCCAGTTCTCCAGATACATTATCCCCACCGAATTCCATATCCATGACTACAACATTTCCAAGTTCAGGGACCGTTGCCTCCGCCTTGAAGTAACCGACGATCGATTCGGTTATAGGTGGATCAAACTTGAGTTCAAATCCCTCGAGGCTTCCCGACAGAGCCTGCGTCATATCAAGCACACTATCGAATGTTACCGTAATCGATCCCGCTTCAGGATCGATTATTTCTATCGAGTCATTGATGACACAATGCATCGTTCCGCTCCCCGATATATCCCCGCCTTCGGCTACTTTAAAGGGTATCGGGTCGCTACAATTCATATGAATCTCCTGTCCCTCTATAATCATCAACACATCGAAGTCCAATGAGCCCTGCCAGGTACACCGCTCTGACAACTCCGACTCTCGAACATGTTCTGTGGGCTGGCCCGGGCAATCCATGAACTGAACCGAGATATCCTCACTCACGCCTTCGCAATCATCCGAGGCGTAGTCCTGGAATTCATATTCGACGCGGATCCAGCCACAGCGACATGCCGTAGCCGGAATATCGCATTCATTGGGTACTTCCCCGTCCGGGACTTCACCGGCACCATGCGGCGAGAAATGGTCCAGGATAAAGGTGATCTCCCGATTCTCGGGATCGTACTGCAGGCCCGTAGGGGCATACGTGAAGGTTTCGTTCTCCAAATCGAGTTCGAGATGGACCGGCCAGCCTTCCACTTCAACATCGTCCGGAAGCGGAACGACAACTTCGATCGGCTCCTCCAGCTGCATGCCGTCCGGCAGCGCTTCGAAAAAGACGAGTGGACGCATGGACATCACCGACTGGTCCAGGATGGATGAAACAGACGAGTTCTCGACTTGATTCACCTGCAGTGATGTCTCTTCGCTTAATGCGCCTGAAGGGACGACAATCGTTATGCCGTTATCAAAGCTAAACGTCCCGCCAGCCGGACCGACGGTCTGCGGCTCTGATTCACCTTTGTTTGTAAACCAACTGCAGGACGACGCCAGCAAAGTGGCAAACACAAGAACGCCAATCCAGGCATACTTTCTTCGGAATTTAGTGGTCACCTTTTTCATAGCCGCATCCTCACACATTACGAATTTATACCAAGAGGTAATCTTACATCATTATGTGACATCTTGTCGAACGGTATACGACGTCCATCGATATACGCACGAGCTGCCCGCAAGCACGCGCAAGGACAATACGGATTCCTACCAGCAAGTTGCTCCTGTCCATACTTCAATATATACTCCTTTCGAGAAGGGATAAGTACTACAAGAACAGCGTCAAGTAATTACTCAGTGGCTACATGTCACAAAATGATGTTGGAATCGTTATAGATGTAGTGAAAACAAATGAATTTGGCATGATAAGAAACTCACACGATGGTTTGTACATCGTCCATTACATCAGCAGCTCGACAATGTTCTAGGGGAAACCGCAAGGTTTCTCTATTTATATTCGCGAAATATTGACAAGCACTCATCTATAAAAGAAACAACCGACAGCTTTCAAATCCGATTCGGGGAGGATATTATGGAAGCAAAATCCAAGCAATTAATCTTCATTCTTTTACTTACGAGCGTGCTTGCCGCTTGCAGCGGTGTGGGGCAAATCGAGGGCGCTTTTGTTTGGATCGATGCGCCGATTCACGATCTTTCTGTGCCGCTTGGCGAAATCATCAACATCGATGGACATGCCTCCAGCGCAATGGGCATCTCGCGTGTCCAGATCTGGATCGACGATGAAACCCTGGAAACCATCGATGATCCGCCCGGCAGCGGCACGCTGGTGCACTTTGAACACCTGTGGAAACCAGCCGAGCCCGGTGATTATGAAATCGCCGTCGTCGCTTACAACGGCGAAGATGCCGCCAGCGATCCCGACACAGTCACGATACACATCATGGGTGAAGGTGAGCTGGTACTTGCTACCGCTACAGTGACACCCGAGACGTCGGCAACACCGCTAGAAGGTGAAACACCAACCCCAACCAGCTGCGTGCCCTTCGTGATCGCCCAACAAGATGCTAATTGCCGCACCGGACCCGGGAGCGCATACGATGTTGTTGGCTATCTTCTTACAGGAGAGATGGCACTTATCGATGGCCGCTTGATTGACAGCTCCTGGTGGCGCGTTGGAAACCCCGACGCAGCTGGCACCTGTTGGGTGTGGAGTTCGCCGGTAGAGGCTTACTGCAACCCTGAAAGCGTTCCTGTCCTTGAGGCGCCGCCCACGCCGACACCAGAGGTAGACAACGATCCACCACCTGCACCGACTCTAAAAAGCCCATCCAACGGCTCCGAACCAGATTGTGCCTCCTTTATAGACGTGACCTGGAACGCAGTCTCCGATCCGAGCGGAATCTCGGGCTATAAGATCGAAGTAGAGCGCCATCCGGGCGACAACAATTGGCAGACGGTCGTCGGCAGCCCCTTTGGTGCAACCGGCACGACGAAGAACATTTCCATTGAATGCGGCTACACCTACCGCTGGCGAGTGCGTGCGATCGATGGAGCGGGCAATCAAAGCGCCTGGTCGTCCTGGTTCACGTTCAACATCCCCTTGCCGTAACGGTAGTGAGGAGGCCCCACCATGAAGAAAAGACTTGCATCACTCAGAACGATCCTGGAGTCGAAAAAAATATCCCGGAGAAGATTGGTCCTGGCTTTAGTTCTCATCGGGCTGATACTCCTGGCCATCCTTGCCGGCTTGATTATCTTTAACCGGCTGGAAGCGAAAGCGATTAAGGACCATCCACTGGTGCTCATCCATACCCCGGAAAACCGCGATTATGTCGAACTGGGTGAGGAGATCAGCCTGCACGCGACGGCACGCTCACAAAACGGTATCGCCCGTATCGAACTTTGGGCGGATGATTCCCTCGTGGTTGCGCAGGACACGCCTGAGGATGAAATCCTCTCCCCCGCTGTTCTACATAGTTATTGGGAACCCGTTGCTACAGGCCCGCACACCTTGGTCGTGCAGGCGATATCCAACAGCGGTGTGAGCGGGCAGGCCACCGTGACCATCTATGCCCAGGAGGGTATGGTGACCGGGGCTGATGCGGATACCGATATCGAACCCGTTTCCCTTACACTTGAAGAAGACACCGAAGGTGAAACAGGTGCAGCACCCGGAGGCTCCGCGCCCAGCCCCGGCGGCGCTCCACCGGGATCGGGTGACGATGTGCGAGACTATCTTGCCGATGAGCCTTCCGAGCCCGGACCCGAAGACGAGCCGGTGCCATCCGCAGACGGCGGCGAGCCAACCGCCCTGAAAGTGGAAATCCTGGCGCTGGAAACCATGGAAAGCTACGAAGGTCTGCATTGCTACGTCAGCTTCGGTGAATCCGGCGACGCCCCTTCGCAGTGGTATCCGGATTTCGATGGCGATCAGGCCACCGACGATTCCTTCCCTACCAGCGATGGGCGCAACTGGGACGTCGAACCGTATTTATCCGGCGATGCTGTACCCTTCATCATGTGGCCCGAGGATCAACCCCTTGGCATTAATACTACTTGTGTAGGTATCGCCGACGGTGGTATGGCTGCGCCCGAATTGGGCCAGATCAACCTGGTCCGTCGCCCCGAAACCTGGGACACGATCACTCGTCATGCAGTCAGCGATGGTGGAGAAGGCACCTACGCGATCGACTATCGCATCAGCAAGGAGGGCGAAACCTCCGAGGAGCGAGTCGCAAAAGAGATCGACCCCGACATGACAGTACCCACCAATTTGCACATCCAAAACTGGGTCGATCCCTTCGGAGAGCACGTAGGCCAATCCCTGATGTGGGATTATGAACCGGAGGAAGACGAATTGCCCATCGACGGCTTCATCATCTACCTTAATGGCACCCTGCAGTGGACTGTACCGGCGGAGAGACATTTCAGCGACGTCCCCTCCCAGTGGTTCCGACCGCCGTGCGGTGAGACCTACGAATTCACCGTAAGCGCTTACCGAGTACATCCCATCACAGGGTATGAGTCTTACCCCTCTGAAGGGCTGTCTTTCTACACGGCGGACGTCGGTGATCCCATATGCAACCAAACTTACCTCTTCTCTTTCAACACGATGACGACCGCTGAACTTCATGAAGGCCGCCTGTATGATGGCATGTACGGTTCCTTCTACGTCAATGACGAGAGCGTGGACTTCGATGGTCGCTGCCACGACTCGGGAATATGCGGAGATGTGGGGCTGTACGAGAATTATACGTACGATCTACACAGTACCACCGATTTCCTGGGCAATGGCCCCGCCCAGTTTCTCATCACCCAGGGAGAAGATCTGAGCTTGAACTACGGATTCGAGGTCAGCACCACCTACACCACCGGGATTGGCGCAACCAGCACCACCCGCTTTTGCCACAACGATGGCACCTTTGAGTGGGCTGACCTCGAGGGCATAATTGACCCGATCTACGAACACACGATACCCTCGGATGGGCCGGTGCCAGGCTTTTGCGAGGTGTTCATGACGATTGAACCAGTGGGCAGCGGCCCTTCGGCCGCGCCGGGAGCTCCACTGCCTTTGCCCTATTTGAGTGTCGAAGACATTTCCGTCGATGAAACCGGCTGGCTGCAAATCCAGATTCGCAACGAAGGCAATGCAGACTGGACACATTCCATCCCCTTAAGTCTGGCCAAGAACTCGGGAGAACCGATTGGCAGCTATACCTGGCCTACCTCAACCATCGCACCGGGAGAACGATACACCCTCGAATATGATATGAGTGACGAGTATCAACCCATGGATGTCTGTGTGACTCTCGATCCGGAGAACGAGGCGCCGGAGCAAGACGATCGCTTCGAATCCGCGCGAGAACCATACTGTCACCCTCTGCCGGACCTGGAGATCTCCAGAGTGTCCTACGACCCGGATTTCGGGGGGCTTAGACTTATCATTGATAACCACGGTGGAACGCAAGAACACACCGATCTATCCGTTCAAGTTGAAATTCCTGAATATCGCATTCGTCCCATCCTTCACCCCAACATCACCTTGCATGGCTCTGGTGTCAACATAATCGAGGTGCCGGGAATTACAGAGGAAATGCGCGCTGACATGATGGATGGCTACTCAGTCAGCATCGATCCCACCGGGTACATCACAGAGACGAACGAAGAGAACAACGTTTACACCGTTGGCCCCGGTGCCACACTGCGTTTGCATTGGTACGCCGTGAACACGTTCTATTACCGATACTACATATATTCCAACAGCACGCAGCAGCAAAGGTTTGGACTTACCGTAGCGACCGGACCAGTGGAACCCATCAGCTCCTCGGGTGATTTTGGCGCAACCACAATCGCCGAGTGGAGTACCGGTTCGTTCGATCTCGAACGCGAAGTGCAATCCGGCCCATGGGAGGGCTCGTTTCTTGGCGAGCAGCAGCACAATTTACACGAGTGGGTCGAATTCACCATCGCCGGCGATGAAAATCTCTATGTGACGGCATCCGGGGAGATGAATTACCGCTCAAATCCTTGGAAAAGCCTTGGTTGGGGTGCCAGAAGCTTCGGACCCGACAATTGGGGTGCCGGGCGCACCATCTCGGGGGACGAGGATTGCTGGTACGTCGGCATGGGCCCTCCGAGGAGTAACAATAGACAGAGAATCTCGGTAATGCCACCTTATCCCTGGACGTATTGTGGTACCTGGCGAGTCGCCTTCTACATCTGTCGGGTGGAGTAAAATCTGTTTCAATCCCTGGAAATCAAATCGCCTCTTCGAGGCAATTTTGAAGAGGCGGTTTCTCTTCTCCTTGCTTCCCCACAGCACAGTAATTATATTGGGTTACCTCTTTAAGGGCGATATGCATACGCCTCTAAAAATCGATTCATCCGCTCATTAACCGCTGGATCGATACGCCTTCGCTGCTCATCTTCGGCGAACCAATCCAGCGTGCGGCGGATTCCTTTCTGGAAGGGAATCACGGCTTTATAATTTGTGACCAGCGACTTGATCTTACTGTTATCGAAGACCGCACTCCATGTCTTGTCCCCCAGCAGCGTACCATTCAACTCCGGCTCTACCGAAACGATGAAGTCGGAAGGAATGTGCACCATCTTCGCTTCCACGCCCAACGCTTCGGCGATGGTTTCATAAATCTGATTCCAGGTCAACACTTCGTCGGACGTGATGTGAAAAACGTCCCCGATCGCCTGCGGTTCTCCGAGCAATCCCAGGAATCCGCGCCCGAAATCTTCAGCATGGGTCACGACCCACAATGAAGAACCATCCCCATGTACGATGATTTCGCGATCGTTGAGCAATCGATCCGCCAGCGTGTAGCAGCCCCAGCCACCGATGGCGATGGGAAAATTGGGATCGTAGGTCAGCGAAGGACGCACGATGGTGACCGGAAATCCTTCTTCCTCGTAGGCTCGCATCAAGCACTGCTCACAGGCGATCTTGTCACGTGAATACTGCCAATAGGGATTTTCCAGTGGCGTTTCCTCAGTGATGAGGTAATGCCTCGGTGGCTTCTGGTAAGCAGAAGCGGAACTGATGAAAACGAATTGGCCGATCTGGCCCTTGAACAAATCCAGATCGCGCTCGATATCTTCGGGCGTATAGGCGATCCAATCCACAACGGCGTCGAAACGCATATCACCCAGCGCGGCACGCACATCATCCGGTCGATGCACATCCGCGACGAGACTCCTGACTCCAGGCATCTGCGCTATGCGTAGACCGCGGTTGAGATGATAGAGTTCGATGCCCCTATCGACCGCCAGTTGGCTGACCGCCGTGCTGATGAAACCCGTCCCGCCGATAAACAATACCTTCATCACTATGCCTCCCTCATTCAGCCAGATCTGGATTATGCATCTTTCTGAAAAACAAAGAAATCGATCGCCCCGCAGGCCGGTTTACTTTCAGGTTGGGAATCGATCCAGCTTCGCAGTCGATACAACCCGGCTTCGAAAGCTTGATCGGAGATTTCAAGCATGGTAAGCCAGAAAATCCGGCAGAAGTACGGGAATCAATTTTCGGATCGTTATTGTTCCACGCATCTCGGGTCTCGCACCTCGATTCCGGAGCAGATTCCACTCTCCAGAACCATCCCGTCGTACGAAGTTACCTCAAGTATACATGGCAAACGGTACGATACCTGCCTGAAGCGGTGTTATTCAAACGATCCATGCAGTTGTTGAACGAGATCGCTTCGCGTGTAGATCGTAACCACATCACCGTCCCGCAGGACGGTATGCCCGTGCGGGATGATCACTTTGGAATTCCGGTGAATCGAGACGACGATACAGTCGTCGGGTAGATCGCCGGCAAGGTCGGAGATCGATTTACCCACGGCCCGATCGCCCTCCTTCAAGGCCAACTCCAGAAATTCCATTCCTTGTGAACGTTCTTGTTCGGTTCGTTTGATCCGTTGGCCCAACTCCGAACGACGCGCCATGGCAATGTTGTACGCACGGATGGCATCATGCCGTCCGACCAGTCCGATCAACTTACGTGGGTTCTCGCGAGAAACTACCGGAATACGCCCCAACCCTCGCGGTCCCATTTTGATCAACACGTCCCCAATCGATTCGTCGGGGTATGCCAGCACGAGATCGTCGAAGGCCGTGCCGATTTGCGAGACGACGGTTTTCTTCGGTACATGCTTGCGAACGGCATTTTCCAAGTCGCTTACTGAGACAATGCCCCACAATTGCCCCTCATCATCCAGAATGGGGAAACCCTGGTGACGCTTGCGGCCAAGCGACCCAGAGAAACCTTTGAGAGTTAGATTGTGGTCGAGCGTATCGATTTCCGTACGCATGACCTCACTCACCTGGACACCCTGGAGCACATCGATGTCACGGCCGTAACGCAAATTCACACCGCGGCGGGAGAGTTTGATGGTGTAAATCGATTGTCTGTGCATGATTCTACGCGCCAGCAATGTCGCCACGACCACGGTCAACATCAGCGGCAGAATGATGCGGTAGTCTCCGGTTAGTTCGAAGAGGATGATCACGGCGGTCATTGGCGCTTGTGCGGCCGCCGCAAACACCGCACCCATGCCCACCAGCGCGTATGCCCCAGCCGGCGCCGGTGTAAAGGGCATCAGTGCATGCATAACCACACCAAAGGCTGCGCCCAGCATCGAGCCCAGGAAAAGCGATGGCGCAAATATGCCTCCCGAACCGCCGGAACCCAGGGTGATCGTTGTGGCCAATAGTTTAAGAACCAGCAGAGCGACGACCACTTCGAGAACTATTTGATTTTGAAGGGTCTTCTCGATCACTTCGTAGCCAACGTTGAAGATCTGCGGCAGCCCATCCCATTGCACCGGAGTAATCTGCGGGTAAATGAGCGCCAGCAGCCCGATGAGCGCACCCCCGACAGCGGGTTGAAACCATTCGGGGACGACCGTCCAGCGTTCGAAAACATCCTCCATGAAATAAAGTAGTTTTACAAATGCCACTGCGATCAACGCCGCCAGAATCCCAAGGAGGGGATAAAAACAGTATTCCCAGATGCTGTTGATGTGGTATTGCGTAACGAGGGGGAAAGCCGCCACGTCGCCAAAAATGGCTTGACCGATCACGCTGGACGTAACTGCCGAAATAACGACCGTGCTGAAATAGGCCACCGAAAGCTCACCCAAAATGACTTCAATGGCAAAGACCACACCGGCGATGGGGGCGTTGAAAGTGGCCGCGATACCGCCGGCCGCGCCGCAGGCCACGAGGTTGCGAATACGCTCGTCGGAGAGTTGAAAAATCTGCCCGACGCTGGACCCCAGGGCCGAACCGATCTGAACGATCGGGCCTTCGCGCCCCACCGATCCGCCGCTGCCGATGCTGAGTGAGGAAGCCAACGATTTGATGATCGCCACAACGGGACGGATGCGGCCGCCTTTGAGCGCCACCGCCTCCATCACCTCCGGGACACCGTGCCCTTTCGCTTCTCGGGCGAAATGGAAGATGAGTAAACCAACGATCAAACCACCAACGGCAGGCACAATCACAACGTAGGCTTTCCCCAATGAGGCAGTTACTGAGGGCAGCCACTCGTACCCTATCCACTCCACACCGCGGATTAAATACCGGAAAAGAACCGCACCGATACCCGTGCCGATTCCCACTACGATCGAAGTAAATACCAGGATGAACTCTTCCGATGCAATCGGACTTGCCAGGAATCTTTTCCACAAGTGTCGCAAGCCCCGCCGCAGCGGAACTCGTTTTGGCGTTTCTATAACTTCACTTTCAGCACTGCTCATTGAATATCTCCAAATCGAAAATCAGCGCACTTTCACTTGAAAGACGCTATCCCATCAAGCGCCAGGCATGTATAGGACTCTTGCCGAATTTCGTCAAGGGGGAAACCATCATTCCATCTCATCATGCGCAATCGATAAACCATCAGACGGCACACTGGATCGACGATCGTGAACGGCATGTTAATCCTTCTGCAGGAGTATACATCGGTGCGGCAATGAAATTAAGTTATCTGGCATATTCCCGACAATCGAATACAATACATAGGTTGATTCCCAGGATATTCAAATAACAATAAAGAGGAACAGAGTTCCATAATATCTACACAAAGGAGAGCGAATCATGGACGAGATCTCAAAATTCTTTAAGGGACTTTACTATCAATTCCTGCTCCGCGACGTTGTCGCCAAGGTTATCCCCGGATTATTACCCCTGATTATATTGGGCGCCATCGCAGGCAGCATACTTGACGACGTATTCGGTTTCTCATTGGGTATCGGATCGACGCTGATCAGCGCGATCGTTCTTTTCGGTCTGGGCCTGATGCTCGGTATACTCTTACAGTTTATCGGCAACCGCACCTATATCTTCGGAGCAAGAAATGTCGACTGGGGGCCCAAGACGATCACCATCCTGGGCAGATCGATCAATCTTCCTCACATCAAATTCTCCCTGCCCGCCCTCGATTGGACGCCCATCGTTATTAACGTCTGGGGCACCGAAGAAGAATGTATGAAGAAAGAGCTCGATTTCCGGTATTACGCCAATCAAACCGAGAATCGCGAATACGTTCTCGACAAGCGAGTACGGTTAGTCGCCTTTAAAGAGATGGCCGGAACGTATGCCGCCGCGGTCAGCCTCACCTTCGTAATCCAGCTCATCGTCTGGATCATCAACCTGATTGATGACCTAGATTCATTTTACTGGGCAGACCTGCGCGAATTGGCAATATTCTGGGTGATTGTGATGGTTTTAAGCCGATTAAACAAATCGCTGGCCAACCAACAACAAAGCTGGGAAAAGATCGTCATCGATTCGAAGGGCAAGCTGCCGGCCACAAGCGCCGCATCCGCAGCGAAGCCTGCCGCCAGGAAACGACAATCCTGACCCCGCCTGTCCGTAACTAAAAAAACTCACCTCGATTGAATATTCGATGGTGAGTTTTTTTAATACACAACAAGGCTTTTCGGTACTGCAGATCGGATCAATCGATTATCTCGCCATACTCTCGATGTACTCCAGCGATTGATGCCGGAAATAGGTGTTGTACAAATCGGCGTAATGTCCCCCTTGCGCCATCAAAGACTGATGTGTGCCCTGCGACAAAATCCGACCGTTCTCCATGACGATGATGCGATCGGCGTTTTGCACCGTCCACAACCGGTGAGCGATGATCACGGACGTGCGATCCTGCATCACGGATTGCAAACCTTCCTGAATCTGCGTCTCTGTAAATGGATCGACGCTGGCTGTGGCTTCGTCCAGGATCAGGATGGCCGGATCCTTGAGCAGCACGCGCGCCAACGCCACGAGCTGCCGCTGCCCCATAGAGAGATTCGCGCCGCGCTCGCCGACGTGGGTCTCCAACCCCTTCGGCAGATCTTGCAGCCACGCACCCTGGCTGATGTGCATCGCCGCCTGAAGCACTTCATCATCCGACGCTCCGGGGCGGGCGTAACGAATGTTGTCTCCCACGCTCAAAGAGAACAGAAAAGGATCCTGCGGAACCAACCCGATATGTCGCCGATACCCTGCCAAATCGAAACGACGTACATCATAACCGTCGACAAGAAGCTCGCCCTCTTGAAATTCGTAGAAGCGCGCGATCAGATTGGCGATACTGCTTTTCCCGGCACCGGTATGTCCTACCAACGCCAACGTCTCACCTGGCGCAACGGTGAGTGAGAATTCCGGCAAGACGATCTCCTTCTCCGTATACCGGAAACACACGCTTTTGAATTCGATCTTCCCCTCCAGCCGTTCGACTTCTTCTTGCGCCACCTGCACGACCATCGGTTCAGCGTCGATCAAGGCAAAAACCCGTTCGGCTGCAGAAAGACCATCCTGGAATTGACTCCAGAACGAGGCGATACTCATCATGGGAAACCAGAAAAATCCGACCGCCTGCATGAATAAATACCAATCGCCCGGGGAAAGTTTCCCCGCTCCAACCTGAATCCCACCACTGTAAACCAGTAGGGCCACACCCAATCCTGAGGAAAGACCCATGATGGGGAATATCGAGTTCAAGGTCAGGCCGCGACGGATGCCGACTTGATAGCCCTGGCGATTGTTGCGTTCGAAAGTGTCGCAGATCGCCCGTTCCTTGCGGAAACTCTTGGCCACGAAAATGCCACTGATCGATTCCTGGATCTGGGCGTTGATCTTCGCCGTCACGCGCCGGGCGTTCTGTGTCACACGACGCGCCACCCGCCGGAAACTCAGTGCGATGACCACAGCCAGCGGCGCCATGGCGTACAAGATGAGACTCAACCCAGCGTTAATATTCATCAACCAGACCGTCAGGATGCCAATCTGCATGAACTGACTCAGCAGATTGACCACCAGCGAGACCACCTCGGAAAAGTCCTGTGTATCGGAAGTCACGCGGCTGACGATTTTGCCGGAGGGATGTTCGTCGTAGAAGGACATGTCGTGGCGCACCGTGGCATCGAAGACATCCTCGCGCAGATTGAGCACAACGTCCCCAATCACGCGCGCGGAAAGCCGTTGACGCGCGAAATTCGATACCCAGGCCAGCCCGCCCATCAACAGCACGACAGCACAACTGAGCGAAATTCTTGCCAGGGTTGGATCTGCAGCCACAACGTCGATCGCCTTGGCGATGGCGATCGGCGCCCCGCTGCCGGCGATCGAATTGATCGTCAGCGCCACAGCCACGAAGAATACTTGTCTTCGATAAACACGGAAATAATGCAGGATACGCGCCAGAAGCTCACGATCGCTGTATTCACGATCGTAGGCTTCGGTATCCAATCCGTCCAGGACAAAACCCATCGCCTACCCGTCTCCGCCCTGAATCGAGGCAGCGGATGGCCTTGCGCCGCCGTTCCCCGATTCGATCCTCGAAAAGATACGCCGATAATCCGCGCTGCGTTCCAGTAGCTCTTCATGCGTCCCCTGATCCGCCAAACGGCCGCGACGAAGAACCAGAATGCGATCCGCCCAGCGGATCTGGCTGAGGCGATGCGTGATCAAGAACGTCGTACGTTCCCGACTGATCTGGCGCATGGCGCGTTGAATTTGATCTTCCGTGGCGCTGTCGATGGCACTCGTGCTGTCATCCAGAATAAGGATACGCGGATCGGTGAGAAAGGCGCGGGCGATGGCAATACGCTGCCGCTGCCCACCGGAAAGCATCACACCGCGCTCGCCAATCTCCGTTTCGTATCCATCGCGAAAGGATTGGATGAAATCCGCAGCCTGCGCTTCCTCCGCGGCCTTTTCGATACTCTCCCGGGAAGGCGCATCGCAGCCGAAGGCGATGTTTTCCGCAATCGTGTTGGAAAAGAGAAAGATCTCCTGCTCGATCGTGGAGATCTGCGAGCGCAGAGATTCCATACTCCAATCGCGCACATCGATCCCGTCGATTTTCACGCAACCTTCATCTACGTCGTAAATGCGGTTGATCAGACGCGTCAGCGTGGTTTTCCCCGAGCCGGTTTCACCTACAATGGCGATCGTTTTTCCCGCCTCGGCCTTGAAATTGATGTCACGCAGTACAACCTGATCGTTGTAACTGAAGCTGACGTTCTCGAAGACCACCTCGCCGTGCATCGACCTGGTGATGCCGCCAACGTTCTCGTCCAATTCGGTTTTGGTGGTGATCAACTTCAAGATCCGTTCTGCGCTGGCGATACCCAGCTGGACCAGATTGAAAGAGAAGAGCGAGATGAACGTCGGGAACCGCAGCGCACCCATCAACCCGACAAACGAGATCGCCTCCCCCAAACTGATCCGCCCCGCTTTCCAGACCATCAAGGCATGAAAGAGACCGATCGCCCAGCTTAAACTAAAAATCAACATCGGCCAGTAACGTGCCTGTATCTCCCCTTGCTGCACGAACAAATCCCGATAGCGGCGGGCATTGTGTGTGAATTTGTCCCACTCGAGTCGTTCTTGAACGGTAGATTTGACTACTTCGATTCCGGCGATGGCCTCGGCCAAACCGGCGTTCATTGTTCCGAATTGATCGCGCATGGCCGTACTGACCGGATTAAGACGACGATTGTAATCGAGCAGGGAAAGGATAAGCAGCACCAGGAAGATGGACGGCACGAGCAACAACTCCGTTCGAATGGCGGCAATCAACACAATCGGCACGATGGTGTTCATCACGGAGTCGGTGATCAACATCACTCCCGGGCTGAACATCAGGTTCAACGCACGCACATCGTTGGTGGTGCGCGCCATGATGTCGCCGATCCGTTGCCGCCCATGGA
>Ga0307430_1000027_pt1 | contig 126146 bp, 107 predicted proteins | sample SalMarWE160130MG_FD_202159 | JGI IMG/M metagenome (GOLD analysis project Ga0307430, IMG submission 202159) | Salt marsh sediment microbial communities from the Plum Island Ecosystem LTER, Massachusetts, United States - WE1603-130 | ecosystem: Environmental > Aquatic > Marine > Intertidal zone... | reverse complement strand
CAGGTACACCAATGGTACCAATGGTATATTGTCAAGTGTCGAGATTTGACCCCAAATACACCAAATACAGAGATTTGACCCCAAATACACAAATATACTATTGTCAAGTGTTGAGATTTGACCCCAATTATACCCAAAATGTAAAACAAATTTTCAAAAATTCTCGATAACTCTTTTCACTCTCTTTCTATTATTCTTCTAACACCCACAACCACCCTATAATCTAAATAGTAGAGTATAAACAGGTATAGGACAACCTGTAAAAAGCATCGTTGTTATAATTACTATCCATATTGTTACTCTCTGCAAAGTAGTCAAACTCTTTTTTCTATCACGTTTTATCAGCAAAACTATAGAAAATATAAACAAAATAGGCAAAACAAAAGGTGTCAAAACAATAAATACTGCAAGCGGTAATATTTGAATAGCCATGCCAAATCCAAAAAAAGTAAAATTAAAGAAAAGAAAAATCCAAACCCATATAGCAATCCCAATTGCTTTATCTCTTAAAAAAAGCTCCTCTTTTGCATCCGAAAAGGAAAGCGACATTCCGGCAGGCTTTATTATTAAAAGTAAAGAACCTACTATAAGTCCTATTAATCCCCAGCCGACAGCATTAACAAGCATTACCAGAGGATGAAAAAAGCCGGCTTCTACATTATACTCGACCATACGGTTAGTCACATTGGAAACCGGATATATTCTTAACAGTAAACTTGGCCAATTGGCTATATAAAAAAGATTACCGCCCACATTCACGTAATCTTCTCCATATGCCAGAAATACACTTGTTGAAAGATCCCAAAATTTCAATATCCAGAGCAATCCTATGAACAATAACACTGTGGTAATTATCAATTTAGCTCTTTTAGATAAGCCTTTTTTCATCATACCTCCATTATTATTAAGGACTAAAAGGGCCAAGAGGAACAGGAAAAACAGTATAAACAGCCCCTAAACAACTAAACAAAAGAGCATCATATTTGAGTTGGCAGCGTCCCCCGAACTTGTGACTTCCAGCCTCATTACATCCTAGATAGCAGTAATCATGTATCTTACAGCAAAAATCTAATCTGTTTCTAGGCCTTTTAAGTTGTTTTTTTTCTTTATCACACATATCATAAAGTCTCTTATCAATTCCTCCGCTATAACGACCCCCACACCAATTTGTTCCTGGTATCCGCCACAGGCCACTCGGATCAACCATATTGACAGGATTACTGGTACAATAAACATAAGGATTATTATCCTGGGGAGTAATCGGCTTATTATTTGATTCAGATCTCCAATTATCCGATGAATTACAGTCCCCATATATAAGACTATATTCCCAGAAAGGCAACAATTCACGCTTTACTGTATTTTGCCAGATCGGATCCTCCTGTGTAAACCTCCCCATCCCCGCCGCATAATATCTCGCGCGAAGGTTGTATAAACCTGACGGTTCTTCATCTCGCTCCTGTCCCGTGTAATAATAACTATTTGATACACTTTCAGTCTTACTCCTAAAATCCCCAAAATCATCATAAGTATATAAGTTTTGGTAACTTCCTGTTGTATCGGTTATCATTGTAATGGAACCAAGACCATCATGGAAATATTGATAAAGCTCTCCGCTCGAATCGATTCTCCCGACTAACATACCATTAACATAAACATATTTTGCTTTAAGGTCAAGATGTCCGTCTTTTCAGATTTTTAAGATTTGCCCTTGTCGTTACTAAAAACCCTGACTCTCTTCCTCTCTTTTTTTTGCCTTCTGTCGCTTCCTTAATTTCTTCAAAATCACCCTATAATAAATTAAAGTTGAGAATCCTAGTATAAACATTCCTACAATATAAATCCATCCATAGCGAGGTAAAGGCAATATCCCTGACAACACTAAAAGTAACATAGCTATCCAGGGAACGTTTGTCATTAAAATCAATATCAAGACTGATATCCAGATAGGTCTGTATTTTTTAACCATCCTGCCGATTATTGCAAAATAAATAATGATCGCATTATAAAATAAGTAGAACAGTATAAAAATCATCCATTTCTCGGTGATATTCAAACCTCCCATTAAAAAATAAACAAACGCGATTAAAGAACCCTGGACAATTATAGCCGTAATTATTAAGTATATTTTGTCTATCATTTTAGCCTTTAGTGTCTTTTTGTGTTTCTTGCTATTCATAATTACTAATATCCTCCATATGCGTGTTTATATGTTTGATCTAGTATCCCATACGCGTTATCTTGCAAACACTCTATCTCTTCAAATGTACAAATCTCTATATAAACAATAACATAAGCAAGTGCAATTGCAGACCCAAGGCTTTTACCCAAAGCCATTTTACCTCTAAATATTGAAGATTTCAAAGGATATTTAAGCATTCTATTAGCAGCATGCTGCCATGCTTTCGTTGTAAAATAATATTGCACACCTTGACCTACTCCCATAACAGAAACAAGATCAATTCCTATTACGTTTTTCAACATACAATCAATAAATACCATTCGGCAATCTTCTTCCTTTTGAGCACACAACCCAAATGGATCAATTAAATTTATCGGATTATTAGCAACATATGTATATCCGTTAAATTCCTGAATTCTCTCAGCGTCTAGCACTGCTAATAAGGGATCCTCCTGCGTAAACCTCCCCATCCCCGCCGCGTAATATCTTGCTCGAAGATTATACAAGCCCGAAGGTTCTTCATCTCTTTCCTGGCCAGTGTAACAATAACTGTTAGGTATGCTTTCTGACTTCTTCCTGAAATCCCCGAAATCATCATAAGTGTATAAGTTTTGATATTGACCCGTCGAATCACAAATCATGGTAATAGACCCAAGACCATCGTGGAAATACTGGAAAAGTTCATCGTTTTCGTCTATTTTTCCCACTAACATACCATTAGTATAGATATATTTACTCTTCAAGTCAAGATGTCCGTCAAGTTCGGCAATCGCGTACATCCCATCATATACGTAATAAGTTGTGTCTACTGCTGAAGCAGAACTATCTATCTTCATTATTCTTCTTCCCCCCGAAGAATAAAGGAATTTAAACTTATGTATCAGTCCACCACTTGATTCTTGTATCTCTTCAAGTCTGCCTTCTCTATCGTAAGAGAACGTATACCCGCCTGTTGCTGTAAGGAGATCGCCTCTGTCATTGTAAGTATAAATCTCTCCGAGTTCGGTTATACTTAATAACTGGTTGTTGTTTGTGTTATAGTTGTATGTATATTCATCTGTTTCTGGAATACTGTAATCGGTTTCCTCCTTTTCTGTTCTGTTTCCTACGGGATCATAGGTGTACTCATATTTGAGTGAAGGTGATTCTCCCGGTTCTTTGAATAATGTCTTTTTCAAGCGGTCTAAGTTATCATACCTGTATATGTATTCTTCTTCCGTTCCATCTGGAAGTTTTATATAGGAATAGTTTCTATTCATTCTCTGGTCATACTGGTATGTTACTTTGGCATTCTGTTCTTCATCTCCTTTTTGAAGAGTTATATCATCTACCCATACCGCTCCGTCACCTCTAAATCGCTCTACATAAAATATTCCTTTTAAATTACTCACATCGTATTCATCATCGATCGTAATTATTATTTTTTCCCAGTCGTTAGTCCCTGTAATTTTCTCCGAATATTTATGTGCCAGTACTCTTATACTATCCGTATAATCAACCCATAAAATTACACCGATCCAGACACCGTCTTCCAAATCATCAGTCTTTATCCAGCAGGAAGCTTCGAATGGACGACCATAATCGGATAAATCAAAATGCTGTAAGGCGAATTCCACATCTGAATAAGGTTCGGTTGGGGAAGAGGGGGAATATAACGAATAGGTACCTTCTTTTGCAATTGAGTTAGTTACTTGCCATGAATGTACAGGACTGCCGGTACCATGTGTTGTTCCGCAGGAGATCTCCACAATTTCATCCGTAGGATCGATATACCATAAGTTTGCTCCGGCTTGCGGATAACAATCCCAGCCAGTCAAATCTCCATCTTCAAATCCGGAGTTATCTATTATATCGGTAACATTATGATTCAAAACAGTGAAAATTTCCTTGATTTCTCCCATTTTTCCGATAGTGTAAGACTCCGCTTCTCTTACTTTTTCCGATGCCGCTGTTATGTAGAATTCAGGATATAATATCTCTTTTAACGAATTATTATCATAGTAAGAAAGGTTCCATTTGTTTCCCTCAACAACTACGGAAGTATCCCTTCCCGCGTCATCATATTGCCAGCTTTGTTCCAAATATACCTGACCCGGAGTTCCGTATTTATAGGATTTTAGATGCGTTTTTCTTCCCGATAGATCATACTGATAGACATTCTCATACAGGGAATACACTTTTACCGTATCTAAATTACCAACATCGTCCCAGCTGTAAACAATATCTCCTGTTTTATCCGTTGTTTTTATTATCTCTCCCGCTTCGTTATACTCATAAACAAGAGAATCGGAAGGATTACTGCTGTTGTAATCCGAGAGGTCGTCATAATATATTTTCTTTTCTAGTCTATCCCGCTCATCATAGATATATTCGGTTACCTCTCCATTTCTGTCTTCCTTGAACTGAAGCTGACAACCGCAGGGATAGTAACCAAGGGAGTCTTTTGTTCCATCCGCGTAATGAGTCGATACGAGTTTGTTTTTGTTATAGTTATAATCTATGGTTTTATCATGAGCGTTTGTAAACTCAACAAGTTTTCCGTCCTGGTTGTAATCGTATTCCGTTGTATATCCGGCACCTTCGTTTTCTTCTACTTCTCTTAACTTCCCTGAGGGATAGGACTTATACTCATGAGTTATAACCGAATTACCAAGTGTATCCAATGATTTTTTCTGAAGCAGATTACCCGCTTTATCATATACAAATTCTTCATAATCGCTATTTGGATGTATGATTTTCGAGAGTTTACCCATAACATCATATTCATACTCGGTTGTATCCATTATAAAGGGATTGACCCGTGCTTCTATTTTTCTTTCTATTTCACCGATATCATTATATGAATAAAACGTAAGTATATCATTGCTTTGATTTTCATCTCCTCCTACATCCACTCCACTTTTAAAAAGAAACGGACCGTTGTCATTATCGCTGTACTCATAATACGTTATTACTCCTTCAGGGTCTATTACCTGCAGAAGATTACCTGCCGCGTTATAATCATAATCCGTAATAACGTCTGTAACTCCCTCTCCGGCGACATATCTATCCGCAAGGGTAATTTCGTCGGTGTAATTGTTCGCGTCATAAGTGTATTCGGTTTCCCTTCCCATTTCGTCAACAGTCGATTCAAGTCTGATATAATAAGGGTTGTTAGTGGGGTCGGGTTGTGAATAGTAATTTAAAACAGAATCTCCGCCGGGATATACGATTTTTGTAGGATAGGAAGAATATCTCGTTGTACCGTTTGCCGTGTACTGATAATATTCGTATCTAACTGTATCCCCGTTGGGTTTTTCTATTTCCAGAGGATTATAATCCGAGTCATAGCTTAGATAAGTTGTGGTTTTTACTTGAGTTGCATCTTTATCTCTTATTGTTACTGAAGCAAGAGTTCCTATAAGATTATATCTTCTTATTTCAAGATAATAGTCCTCGCCTGCTCCGGGAGCAGTAGGTGTAAATTCGGTATCATTTGGATCATGAGCTTCCCCGGGTTCTTTTAAATTTTCCATGTGATAAACCCAAACCGAGTCTACCCGGTTGTCGTATTCGTCGTGATAGAACCTCTCTATATATATTTTTTCCAGGATGGTATCTCCTGATACTACTTCCTGATAGTAAACGCCTTCAATGCCATATTTACCATACCAGTTGTTTAACCTGTACCCACTTGTTTGATGGTTGTTGTAAGCTGTCTGACTCGTATCATTATCTTCATCGTATTCCCCTTGAGGAAAAACCTGTGTAACTATATCGGATTTACAATCCATACCTGTTTCTGTATCGGGATCTAAGTCCCTGTTGTAATAGTATCTGTCGAGTACGATTATTTCATCTTCACCGGTATGTTTTATTATCTGGGATAATCGGTGAAAATAATGGCTCGGATTAAGAGGCTCGCCATTAAGAGAGTTAAATTCTTTATACTTATATTCAATCCACTCATCTCTTCCCGAAATTTCAACTTTATTCAGTAATGAAACGGAATTATAAATCTCATAATAAAATTTAACACTATCGCCCCATTTATCTTCTACATAATCTAAAGTATCACCCTCATCGTATCCAAAACGAAAGGTTATTTCATCAAACTGTTCTATTGAATCTACTAATGCAGCTTTGTCGTTAATACTACTCCTTGAGTAAAATTCTATAGTCCCGTCTGATTTTATGTATTTCCATTGATTATCATTGATTTCTACTAATCCGTTATGTACTTTATAATTATCCGCAAAATCATCTATAGATCCATTACCATCTTCATCGATATATCTAACGTCTCTTATCGCGTTCCCGTCTCTGATTCTATAGTAGATATCTGAATCTTCTTCTGTTATGATTATTGATTTAATATAGTTGTGAGTCCAGCCACCTTCGCTGAACGGAAGTAATAAATTTTTATAGTCCTGGTCATCTTCAAAATAGATATCCCCTTCCCTGCTTCTATAAGTTCTCGTTAAATTTACTCCGTTTGGCTTTTCCGAAGAAATGTCTCGAGATTTTAAGTCAAAAGTTCCATCCCTATCACTTATAGGCTCTCCGGACTGAGGACTTTCATCAGCTCCAGGACCTCCACCAGCCTCCGGACTTTCATCCGGTCCTCTTTCCGGTATCTGACCTGGCGTACTTATTATTGTATAGGCTGGCGGATAAATGTACGTTGACTCATGCTTTGGATACAGTACACTCGTACGTTTTACGCCTATCCAGTTTTTTGCCCAGACGGATGCACCAACCAGGGTAAGAATAGCACCATCATCAGAACTTTCCCCTTGATATCTCCCCCCGTCGTAATCTAAACAGCCAGGCCAGGTAGTATGTCGCAGGAAATCAGGGGCGTCCCAACCATTACACGATCCGTCGCATCTAACAGTACCATAAAGAGAAATAGTTCCACCCGGATTAATATAAAAAACGCCGCCGCTTAGATTTGTCCAATTTCCTTTTAACGAAATCGCAACAAACATCAAAGAAAAGATAAAAAGACTTAGTTTTATCCTGAAAAACATTTCACCTCCTTAGAAAAGTGAACCACAGAGAACACAGAGATTTTTGTTTTGTTTATCCTACAACCCACCACCCTATTAAAAACGCAGAGCTCACAGAGCCCACACAACCCTACCCTAAAATTTTTTACCACAGAGCTTACAAAGTCTTTTGTTTCCTCTGAGTCTTCAGTGATTTTTTCTTTTTTTAACACATTAATTCCTCTGTGCTCTCTGTGGTAATTTTTTATTTTTTTTATTTCCACAATTTATTCCTTTGTGTCCTTTGTTATCTTTGTGGTTAATATTATACGTTATCGATTCAGTGCAGATATTTTTTGTTTCAAGTCTTCATTCTCTTTCCTTAAATTCCCAACTTCCTTATTAAGTTCGATAACATACAGTGTTAATTCTTCTACCTTTTCGAGGAGTTTTGCCTGCATTTCTCCAACAAGTACACCCTCTTTTACTACTTCTTTGTTTGTAGGTATTCCCGGTAGGCTTCTTTCTTTTTTGATATGTTTTTCGAGTTTATTAAGAGGCATTAATTTGTAATTATCAGCAAAAACAAAATCAGACCATCCGGTTAATTTGACCTTCAATTCTTTTGTTGTGATTGTTCCGTCGACGGTTAGTGCCGATTGAGGAGTTGTACCTCCGATACATACTTGACCTGTATTGAAATAAATATCGTTACCGTTCTCCGACCACTGCAATGGTTGCCAGGTTCCTTCACCATTAGCATCAGAAGTTAAAACATAACCATTCTGTGCGTTTGTTGGTAAACTAAATCCAGTCATAAGTACTGTGCCATTAACCTCTAGTTGTTCTCCCGCGTCTGTAGTTCCGATACCGACACGACCTGACGGCTTTATAGTAATACTAGGATTTCCCCCTACCTCTCCATAAAGTTTTAGACCATGGTAATATTCACTATATCCTTGTATTGATGCACGTCCAAAGTACATTCTATTATTAATAGGAATTCTTATATCGCCGATCACGTCCAGTTTCTTTCCGGGGCTTGTCGTCCCGATGCCGACGTTGCCTTTAAAGTATGTCTGGCCATCATTTATTGGAGTAGACTGAAGGAAAAATAGTTCATTTGAATTTTCGTCTACTACGCTTATTGCCTTATAGTTAGCTTCATTATCTATGCCTTCAATTAGAAGTTTTGTCCCTATATTGTAGCCTGTATTAAGCGCTCCACCTAACACGAGTTGAGCATTGGGAGTTGCGGGTGGTGTATTTGTAGCCCAGTTGCCAAAACTTATGCCATATTGACCATCAACTGCTATGTGTCCTCCTGAAACGTGAAATTTGGATACAGGAGTCCCCGTTCCAATGCCAACTTGATTTATGCCTGAAATAGGCCATATAATGGTTGGCCCAATTCCAGTTCTCCAATAATCTGCTCCATAAGCAACCATACTGATAAAGAACAACACAAGTACTATCAAACTTAATCTTTTCATAATTCCTCCTTTTTTAATCGTTAAATTCAAATAAACTCCTCGCGATAAAAATCTAAATCAAATCTATCACCAAAAATTTTTACGATAATTGCAGTATAGCTTCTAATAATCAGTGTAGGAAAAAACGGATTTTTGTCAAGGGTATTTTTAGCCACGAAACACACGAAAAAACATTTACCACAGAGTACGCAGAGAGAACAAAGAAAACACAGAGACCACAGAGAAAAAAATAAAAAAATTATATCTTTGTTTTAAACCCCAAAACCCCAAAACCTAAATTGGCCACGGATGAACACAGATTTAAAAGGATTTTTTTGTTTTTTAAAACCCAACACAACCCCGGAATATTTAGACAGGATAACAGGATGGACAGGATAAAAAAAATACTATTTGTTTTTAAAAAAACATAGACAGGATAAAAAAAGGATTTACAGGATTGTTTTTTTGTTTTACCCCCTAACTTCCCAACCTCCTAACATCCTAACAGTAGTAACTCGGCACTCGGAACTCAGCACCCGGAACTGTTCTCTTCCCGATAAAGAGTAGTTTTTATTCCACCGCGTACATTGACTTTTAACTCAACAAGAAGATACCTGGGAGATAAAAGAGATTTGAAATGCTCGAAAATTATGTTCAAAAGTGTTTCATGAGTCGTCCTTAGATTCCTAAATTTTTCTATGTATAACTTAACGCTCTTTAATTCCACAACGGATTTATCCGGCTTATATATTACCTTGAGCGTGTAAAAGTCGGGGTGCCCTGTAAAAGGACACAAAGCAGTAAGTTCTGAACTTTCAAACTCAACCGGGAAATCTGCCTGGGGAAATTTGTTCGGAAGTTTTTCTAAAGTTTTACCGATCTTTTTTAACTTATCTAAATCTTCACTCATAATAAACCACAAAGCCCACAAAGTTTCTCGTTTTTTTCAACCATATATACAAATTTTTCGGTGGTTAGGAGGGGCTTAAAAAACATAAATTTAAAGTTAATACAAACAAAATAAAAGGGTTGTGTGGTGGGGGTAATCTTGTGTTAATCTTGTGGAATCTGTGGTTCATATAATCTATTTAAGCTGTGGAAAAAGAATGACATCTCTAATGGAAGGTTGATTCAAGAGAATCATAATAATTCGATCTATTCCTAAACCCAACCCGCCGGTTGGAGGCATGCCGTAAGACATGGCTGACAGGAAGTCCTCATCAAGAGATTCTGTTTCCATATCTCCTTTTTCTCTAAGTTCTGACTGACCTTCGAACCTCTTTCTTTGTTCAATCGGATCATTTAATTCCGAATACGCGTTTCCGATTTCCATTCCGAAAAGAAAAGGCTCAAACCTCTCGACAATTCCTTCCTCATCTCTCTTATCTTTAGCAAGAGGGGAAATATCCTTCGGATAATCCATAATAAAAGTCGGCTTGTCAATTGTAGGTTCTACAACCTCGGAGAATATCGCGTCAAGGATTTTCCCTGAAGTAAAGAGACCTTCCACTTTTATGTTTAATTTCAACGCTTTCTTTTTGATTTCATCAAATGAGAGACCTTTAAAGTCGACTCCTGTCTTGTCCAGAAGGACATCGTAATACGAAAGTCTTTGCCAACCATCCTTAAAAGAAACCTTTTCCCCTTGATATTCTAATTCCTTTGAACCAACAAAACGATCAAGAAGACGTTCGAAAAGCTCCTCAACGATCTTCATCATATCGTAGTAATCCGCGTAAGCCTGATAAAGCTCCAACATGGTGAACTCGGGATTATGGAATCGGTCAACACCTTCGTTTCTAAAATCTTTTCCTATCTCATAAACCCTTTCCATTCCTCCTATTATCAACCTCTTAAGATATAACTCATACGCAATACGGAGAAACAAATCCTTGCCAAGCGATTCCTGATAAGTTTTAAAGGGTTTCGCGAAACCCCCTCCATATTGCGGCTGAAGAATCGGGGTCTCCACTTCAATAAAATCCCTCTCATTTAAGAAATTTCTTATCTCCTGAAGTATAAGAGTACGCGTTCGAAAAACCTTTGCGCTCTCCCGGTTCGCTATGAGATCCAGGTAGCGTTTCCTGTAACGATCTTCCCTATCGCTGAGTCCGTGCCATTTTTCCGGTAGGGGGTGTAAAGATTTCGCAAGAACAGTCAGCTCCTCGACCAGTATCGTCACCTCACCTGTTCTTGTCTTCATTAATTTACCTTTTACCCCGATAAAATCCCCTATATCAAGTAATCCAACCACATCGTAATCACTTGAAAGCGTATCCTTATTGAGATAAATCTGAATCGAATCGGAAGAATCTTGAATGTCCAAGAAAGTACTCTTACCATGGCTTCTTATGCGCATAATTCTGCCGGCTAAAGCAACATCTTTGTTTTCAAGGCTTTCAAAGTTTTCCTTTAGGTCTTCACCCGTATGCGTCCTAATGAATTTATAAGGATAAGGATTTATTCCCTTTTTCTTTAATTCATCTAAATGTTCTTTCCTGAATTTTACCTGATCGAGTGTTTCATCCATGGGTGAAATATATTATAAGATTAGATAATGTCAACCGCTCCCAACTCCAAAACATCTAAACACAGAGTACACAGAGAAAAGAACTCACAGAGAACACAGAGAAACAACAAATAATATTTATTTTATTTAAACCCAACACTCCACTAAAACCAAGAGGAACAACGAATCACACAAATAGCACGGATGATTTTTAATTTTAACTCGAAACCCGAAATCATAGCCTATACGGAAACGCAGAGATTTTTAATTGTGGGTCTATGTATTGACTGATCAGTTGAATGACTGTCTTTAAAAAGCAATTAAAAAATTCTTCAAAATTACAAGAAAAACCCTTGACAAATAGTAATGATTACTATATAATAATAATATGAATATAAATATTAATTACGAAATGGAGTCATTTAGAGAAAAATACGGGGCAATATTTAAATCAATACCTCAAAGTACTGCAATATACAAAGAATTTCTGAAAGTCAGGGATCGAGCAAATAAATAGCAAAAAGCGGCTTTTTATTTCCTTGACAATCAAAAAAAATAAGCTAATATTAAAAAGAGCTGTATTAAAATAAAAATCATATAAATAAGGAGATGAAAAATGTTCACTAAAACAAAAGAAAATTTAAGTTTACTACTGAAACATATTAAGCATCAACTTAAAAGAACTAAAAGCAAATACAGTGGAATTAAGTCGATTTTACTGTTTCCCATTATAGGAATAATTTCCCTGTTATGGGTAATCCTTAGGGTGGGAACAAAGCCCAGTCGACTTAGCTATCCCTGTATGAAGGTTGCCGTGCCCACTGCTACGACTTTTCTCGCGTATATAATCGCGATATTTACTTCGCTCTTTTCATTCCGCAAAGCTAAAGAAAAATTAAGCCAGTCCAGATATTCTTTCGGAATAATTCTTCTTTTAATCAGTGTGGCAGCGGGGACATTTTTAGTATTACATACTAATAAATATGCTTACGCTCAAATTCCTGTTTACGAAACCAGAGCAGTAGAGGCGAATGATCCTATGGGAGTAGAACAGGGTGATTTCCCGGGAAGAGTAGTGTGGGTGCACGATCCGGACGCCACAAATGAAGATTGCGACCCCGATTTAAGTGGACATGGATGGTTTCTCGATGAAAATAACGATCAGGGCGTAATAGACGCGATGCTGGACACCGCCGTCAGGGCATTCACAGGGGAAAATGATATCGCCGACGCCTGGGATGTGTTTTTTAGATATAATAATAACAACAGAGGTAAAAGCGATACCGGATACGTGGCAGGCGAAAAAATATTTATAAAAATTAACAGAACAAGCGCTTGGTCCATTGGCTCTAACTTTGAACCCTATAACTATGGTATATCGGAAACATCTCCTCATTTAATCTTGTCTCTTTTAAAGCATCTGGTTAATGAGGTCGGTGTCGCGGAAGAAGACATCTATATAGGTGATCCGATGAAACATATCTATAATCATGATTATGACCTCTGGCACGGAGAATTTCCCGATATCCATTATCTGGATCATGACAGAGATTATGGAGGAAGAGAAATAGCCGAAGTGGGCGATTCTATGATTCACTATTCTGACAGCGGTGAGGTTCTTCGTGAAGGAGACGGGAATATGCATGACGCTTCAGCTGGGGATCCTATTTATGATGATCACGTTTATAAAATCTTTGAAGATTGCGATTATCTTATAAATGTACCGACTTTAAAAGGGCATCAAAGAGCCGGTGTAACAATGTTTGCCAAGAATCATTTTGGTTCCCATACTCGGACTGACGCCCAACACCTTCATATGGGACTTGTTGTTCCCGATGCATATCCTGATGAAAAAAACGCAAGATATGGTTATGGATTATATAGAGTCACAGTAGATCTTATGGGCTGGAAATTATTCAGAGAGAAAAATTTAATCTTCTTAATGGACGCTCTGTGGTCGGCGGGTCATGAAATCGACGCACCGAGCAAATGGATTCTTCCCCCGTTTAACGATGACTGGAGTTCGTCTATATTCATCTCCCAGGACAATGTAGCAATCGAGTCCGTGGGATATGATTTCCTCCGAACAGAATATACTGAGGAAAACCATCCTGGAAATCCTCCTTTTGACCCTCCCCTTACTTATCCACAGATGGATGGTGCGGATGACTATTTAGAACAGACTGCCGATTCGGATAACTGGCCCACCGGTATAGTCTATGATCCGGAAGGCGATGGCACCCCACTTCCAAGCCTCGGAGTTCACGAACACTGGAACAATGAAACAGACAGACAATATTCGAGAAATCTTGGCGAGGGCTACGGCATTGAATTGGTAAAAATCCTCTCAAGCAGCACTGGGGTGGATGAAGACATAGAAGGGGAAATCCTTGCAATGCCAAAATTATACCAGAACTCCCCTAACCCTTTCAAAAATTCAACATCTATAAAATATAATATTGTAGAGAGCGCAAAAGTAGAAATGTTTATTTACAATATAATGGGACAAACAACTAAAATACTCGTGAACGAAATACAACTTCCGGGTTCTTATTCTGTCAATTGGAATGCGACTCTGGATAACGGGTCTAAAGCACCAAATGGCGTTTATATTTATAAACTAAGAGTAATTACAAACGATAGAAAACTTGAATTCGCAGATAAAATGCTTTTAGTTAATTAGATGAGTAAAGAGTTGTGAGCAGTTAGAATAAGGGTATAGTAATTAGGGTATAGGGTTTGTTATAATTGGAAATTATAAATTGCAAATTGACTTTGCACAACACACGGTGAAATTGCAAATTGTAAACTGCAAATTGACCACACCCGGCATCAGTTGTGTTTTTTCTCTGCGTACTCTGTGCCTTTGCGGTAATATTAGATTTTAAGTCTTCGGTTTTAGGTTTTAGTAAAAACAAAATAAAAAATCTTGTGTAAATCTGTGCAATCTTGTGGTTAAAAATTGGGATGAGTTGGGATTAAATATAAGATATCTTGCCTCTCCGTTTTTTAGTTGCGGCTTCCGATACTTGCTCTTTTCCTTCCTTCCCACCCTCAGACAACACAGAATCCCATAGATCGGCGCCCTCTTCGGAAAGTGCTTCTCCAAAATGGAATGAAATTTCTTCTTCCACGTCCTGTCCGGACATTTTTTTGCTTAGCAGTTCGATTTTCTTTTTCACATCAGCGAAATCCTGATCTATTTTAACTATCTCTTTATATTGCTCAAGCGCGTCCGGATACGTACCCTGTCGAACATACAAATTTCCAAGATGATAGAAAAATGCTGTTTTTTCGTCCTCTCGGAAATTCTTATTGCTTATAACCATCTTATAAATATCTTCCGCTCGTTTCTTTTCATCCATCAACTCATGACAGAGCCCTAACATTTCAAGCGATTTCAACCTCCAGGACTCCGCTTTCATTGCTTTCTTAAACTCGTCTATTGCTTCTTCGATAAGGTCCATTTCCCTGTACGTAATTCCAAGATTAAAATGCGCGGCATAATCCGTAATTTCTAATTCCTCTCTCGCTTTCTTTTTAAATTCTGCCAACAGAGTATCAAGTGACGGAGCTTTTTCTTCGGGTTCTTCCTCTAAACTTATCATCTCACTAACTTCCGCTTCGAACAACTCTTCAAAATCGAGACTAGCCGCCGCCTTGGTTTCTTCTACTTTAGCAGTCTTTTTCTTCTTCCCTCGAATTTCATCAAGAACAGCAGAATTCGGGTCAATCTTTTCAATTTTGTCCAGAATCGTTTTGGACTCAGTATGCGCTTTTTTTCTCTCCAAACACTCATAAAGAGAAAAATACGATTCGACCGCTTTTTCCTTGCTGTTTGATTTTAAAGCGCTCTGAATCATCTTCTGACGGGAGATTATACTCAAAGAGTCTAACTCTGCTATTTTACGATATATCTTATAAGATTCATCATAATTCTTTTTGTTAAAATTAGCTTCCGCAGCCTTATTATAATATTCCAATGATTCATCGGTCGAACCTACAGAGTCATAAAGCTCTGCAAGATTAATCCAATCTTCCCAACCCGAAACAGTTACTTCTATATCTTCTTTTTTTGTATCTTCGATTCTCTCAACAATATCCGTCTCCTGCAGTTCCGCCTCTTCTTTCTCTTCTTCCATATCGAATAATTCTTCAGTGCTTTCGAAAAGAGATTCCCCTATGGGCGCCTCTTCTACCTCGGCTTGCTCAATTGCTTCCTCAACCGCTTCAACCAAACCAATCCCTTCCTGTTCGAATTCTACAATCATCTCCTCCGGGACTTTCTTCTCCTTAACTTCCTCTACTTTCTCTTGCGTTTTCTTAGGCATACCACCCACCCTGGAAGCTAAAGTTTCAATCCGGGATTCTATCTCTTCAACCTCCTCAACCCTTCCCTGTTCTTTAAATATACCTTTTATTTCTTCTAACTCGGAAAGTGCCTCATCAAGCTTACTCTGATTTTCGTAAATTTCTGCTAATTTGAGACGAATTCCTAATTTTTTAGGCGTGATATCAACAATTTTCTTAAGGTTCTCAAGGACACCTTCAATATCACCCTCTCTCTTGTACAATTCAGCTAACTCTTCGTACGATGATACGGCGTCTCCTACCAAGCCCTGCTTTTCGTATAAAAAAGCAAGCTCATGCTTAACAAGTAACTCATCTTCACCAAATCTAAGCAACATCTGAGCTATAGCCGTAGCATTCTGATAATACTCCGCCTCTCTATACTTCTCCAGAGATTTCCAGTAGAATTCTACTGCTTTTTTCTTATTGCCTGACTTATTATAAAGACTGCCTAGTTCCTTCGCATTATTTGGATCATCCGGATCTAAATCGTAAACCCTTTCAAAACACTCAATCGCTTTTCTAATATCTCCCTGGATCTTTGCTTTATTCGCTTCATTCCTTAAAGCGGCTACTTTATTATCCTTTAACATTTCCCTTTTTACTTATACTTATTAAGCATAAGTTCTTCCCCGACTCTCTTGATTATTGACTCTTCTATAATCTTCTTTTTTAGCAGGGCTCCTTCTAAAAGAGCATTATCGCAAACAACATTAATTAATCGCGGAATTCCTGAAGTAAAATCATATATTAGTTTATGCGCTTCGTCGCTAAATATTCTCCCGGTAGCACCCGCTTGTTCCGATCTATAATTTATGTATTCTCCGGTCGAACTAAGCGTAAGAGGCGGAAGACTAACAATGGTCGAGACCCTCTGTCTGAAAGAAACATTATCTTTTATCTTTTCATACATGTCTCCCATCCCGCTCAGAATAATTGTTACCAAACGGTACCCTTCAAGCTCTAAATTCAAAAACCCTCTTATTTCTTCAATTACTTCCGGATTTGTAATATTGTTGGCTTCATCAATAAGAATTACCGTCTTCTTATTAGCTTTATGTCTACGTTCGAGCGCACCTATGAGCTCCAATTTCATCTCTGTTCGTCCTTTAGAGTCAAGTTTCAGTCCAAGCAATTCTCCTAACTTTTTATTAAACCAGACAGCGGAAAAATCCGGCTGAGTAAGTGTCATAAGACTACTGGAATATTCCTCCTCTTCATCAAGATCCGCGAAAATCTTTCTAATAATAGTTGTCTTACCACATCCAATGTCTCCGGTTAACAATCCCAGTGCTCTACTCTTTTTTACAACATGTAATAATTTGACAAGAGCCCGTGTGTGTTCGGGACCACTATAAAAGAAATCAGGATCGGGGATATCACGGAAAGGTTCTTTATCCAATCCGTAAAAAGCTTCATAGTTCATCTATATCCTCCTACAGAAAAACAATTTTTTTCTTCTCAAAACCTTCATCTTTTCGGTCCTCATCCCCTGCCTTCACTCTCTTCTCTTCTTCCGGAGAAATTCCTACAGAAACCTTCTCTGCTTTTCCTTCTTTTTCTTCTACCGAAACCATTCCAAGAAGCTGCTTAATATCTTTAAAATCCGGATTAATCTCGTATATTTCCTTCAGAACATTTTCCCCTATTTTTGACTTTCCCGAATCTCTTAAAGATTCGAATGTAGAGTATAATTCTTCTAACTTCTCTTCTTCTCCTAATTCTCTCGCGAGTTCAAGAGATTCTCCAAAAGAACCTTTTTCTCTTAGCAGCGCAACCAGCAATCTCTTGGAATTATGAGAACCATCCAGCTCTAAAATCCTTCTATAGTTAACTTCTGCCTCGGAAAACAAATTCTCTCCATGAAATCCCTTACCAAGGGCATATCGCAAATCTACTTCATACTCAGGAGGTTTCGCGACAAAAGCTTTTAACTTTGGAATGATTTCATCTTTCGTATCTTCAAGTACGAGAGTATTTACATTAACATCTGTCGGATAATTTTCCTTCAGAGTTTTTAAAACTCGCTGTGCAGTCTCTTTGTTCCCAAGAAGGGAATAATATTCAAAAGCCTTTATATAATTATCTTTTGCCTCTTCCGGAGAACCTATCTCCCAGAGCAACTCTCCCATCTCGAGGAAAGAGTCCGCGTCGAACTCACCATCTATTTCAAGTTCTCCAGGACAAACTATATTTCTTATTTCTTCAGGAAGTTCTTTTGAAATAGCTATAAGATCCCCTCTACTTCCTCCTTTTTCAAGAAACTCTTCTATATGCTTTTTTACCTCTCTATAAAACCCTAAACCCGAATATCCAACTATAATTTTAAGAAGTTCTTCTAAATTCTTGTTTTCCTTATAACCCTTTACTGCCTTAACTATCAAGTTAACGTTTTCTTCTCTCAAAAAAACCCTCCAGTTTTCTATAGAAATTCTTTATTTATTAAAATAAGCAATTTACGAGAAAAAGTCAAGTGTTATAGGACTTTACATTAAAATTCAACAAAAAAATCTCACACAAAGACACAAAGAACACTAAGCTTACCCCACACCCAAACTATAATTAGCCACGGATTAACACGGATGAACACAGAAAAAAATTTTTTGTAGTTTAAAAAAATATAACTATAATATGGGGTGGGGTTGAGAAATCCGTGTGTATCTGTGCAAATCTGTGGCTAATTAATCTGGGGTGGAGGGGGGATTCAAATCCAAAAAATCTGCGTTTATCTGCGTCCAATTATCGGGTGTGGGTGTGTGTGGGCTCTGTGTTTTTTTATTCATTTTAATTTTCAATATTTAATTTCGCATGAAAATGCAAATACAGTGCTTCACAATTAAATTAAACAATTATCTCACAAGGAAAACAATAACCAACGGAAGAAGAGAATAGGCCATAAAGTAGTAATCGTTCGAAGAAAAACGAAATTCATTGATGGTTGTTCTTTTTTCTCCTACTTGATACGCTTTAGCATGTAGGCCCACAGCTAATTGTTCAGCTCTTCTGATAGAAGAATGTACAACAGGAAAAACTAAAGAAAAAAGATCCCTGCCCATTCTAATATAGCCGCACCTCGCCTTATAAGCCATTATAGCCCTTTTCCCTTCTTTAAACATAAAAGGAATAAAACGAAAAACAAAAATCATAATCATAGGAATTTCTCTTAAAGTTTCAGACTTAAAACGAGAAAAAAACCTGGATAAACTATCAGCAAGATCAATAGGGGAAGTCGTAAAACCAAAAAGCATAGCACTCAAAACAAGCAGAAAAATCCGCATAGAATAGAAAAATCCTTTGTGAAAACCTTCTAAAGTCCCATTTAATCCTCCCAATTTGAACAATATTTCGCCGGGAGTCAGAAAGAAATGCAAAAGAAAAGTTAGTAAAAACAATATCAAAAATGGAGTGAAACCCCTAAATATTTTCCCGGGCGGCAGTTTAGAGAATAAAAAAGGTAATATAACCACTAAAGAGAGTAAAGCATACGCGGCAGAACTTTTGATAAATAAAACTGATAAAAAACACATGAAAACAAACAATAACTTCGTTCTTGGATCAAGAAAATGAATTAAAGAGTCTCTGGGATAAAAAGCAAGATTCACTTATTATAAAGTATACTCTTTATTAAACCTAAAAAAAGCGGAGCAGGATTTTCAAGACGAGCTTTAAACTCCGGATGAGCCTGTGTAGCGACAAAAAACGGATGATCGTTTAATTCCATAAACTCCATAAGCGGTTCGCCTTCGGGAGGCTTATGAAAACCACTAAAGACAACTCCCGCCTTTTCGAAATCTTTTATATATTCAGGATTAACCTCATATCTGTGTCGGTGACGTTCAAGAATTGCCGGTTCTCTTTTATCCAAAACGCCCAATCTAAAATCTTCCTTTATTTCTTTTAATCTTTTCTCATCAGTTTTCAATCTTCCCGTCTTTTCATACCATTCGAAGACTTTTGTTTTCCTTTTTAACTGCGCGGCATAAGCTCCTAACCTCATGGACGCACCGATTTTTTTCTCCTCAAGAAGTTCTTCCTGTTTACCGTAAAAATTTATCACTTTATACGGAGTATTGGGATCCGCCTCTATAGTATTAGCATCTACAAGATTCATAACATTTCTTGCATACTCAACAAGAGCAAGCTGCATACCAAGACACAAACCAAGAAAAGGAATTTTATTTTCTCTCGCGTAACGGATACTCTCAATTTTACCTTCAAAGCCCTCTTCACCAAAACCTCCGGGAACGATTATCCCGTCAACGCCGGCAAGACATCCGGTTCCTTCTCTTTCAATATCTTTGGAATCAATCCACTTGATATTTACTCCTACTTTATCTCCTGCTCCAGCATCTATTAATGCTCTGGATACGGAAATATAAGCATCTTTCAAGGAGAACTTACCTATATCGAGATATTTACAAACCATTGCCACATTTATACTTGCTTTAGGATTCATTATTCCATCTAACAACTCAATCCATCTGCTCCAATCGGGTTTTCTCTTGGCAGAAAGTTTCAGCTTATCAAGCAATTTTCTTCCCAGGTTCTCCTTTTCGAAATTTACTGGAACTTCATATATACAATCAGTGTCAGGAGCAGAAATCACGTAATCAGCTTCAATATTGGCATACGTCTCAATCTTACCTTTCCTCACAGGATCAAGAGAAGTCTTGGCACGGCAAAGTATAATATCGGGAAATATTCCATGTTCCGAAAGCTGTCTTATGGCTTGCTGAGTTGGTTTCGTCTTCATCTCGTCAATATGGGAGGGAATTGGAAGATAAGAAAGCATAACAATAGCCACATTTTCCTTTCCCTCCATTCTAATGAGACTCCTTACAGCAAAAAGGTAAGGCATGTTCTCATAGTCTCCTATTGTTCCTCCGATTTCTACCACACATACATCGAAACCTTCCGAAGCTTTCTTTATTCTCCTTATAATCTCCTCAGGAATATGAGGGATAAACTGGACTGTCCGCCCTAAATATTTGCCGGCTCGCTCCCTGTCTATTACGCTTTTATAAACCTGACCTGTGGTAATATTATTTTCTTTAGGGATATCTTTGGAAAGGAATCTCTCATAATTACCGAGATCCTGATCTATTTCACCACCATCATCGGTCACCCATACCTCACCGTGCTCAGTTGGCCTTAAAGTTCCGGCATCGTAGTTTATATATGGATCAATCTTAATAGCAGTAGTTGAATATCCATAATTCTCTATTATCTTACCTATGGAAGATGTAGCTATCCCCTTGCCGATACCACTTAATACTCCTCCTACCACTATTATATATTTGGAAGCCATTTTAAGAATTCCCCTTATACATAAAAATATCTACGCTTCCTCTTCCTTCTCTTCTTCAACCTTGTCTTCCTCTTCTACTTCAGGCTCCACTTCTTCTTCGACTTCTTCCTCGATCTCTTCGTCTTCAACCTCCCCTTCTTCTTCGGTTTCGACTTCTTTCTCCTCTACTTCAGATTCTACTTCTTTTTCGGCTTCGAGTTCTTCTTCAACATCAGATACTTCCTCTTCGGATATGGATTCTTCTTCTATATCAATTTCTTCTTCAACCTCGCCTTCCTCTTCTGCCTCAGGCTCTACTTCTTCTTCGACTTCTTCCTCGATCTTTTCGTCTTCAACCTCCCCTTCTTCTTCGGCTTCGAGTTCTTCTTCAACATCAGATATTTCCTCTTCGGATACTGATTCTTCTTCTATATCAATTTCTTCTTCAACCTCGAGATCCTCTCCCATTTCATCTGCGATTTCTTCCGGAATGATTTCTTCTTCTACCATCATTTCCTCAACCTCTCCGCGCTCTTCTTTTTCCTTTTTTGATTCTTCGAATTTTACCTCCTGTTCCTTTTGATATTCGCGTTCCGAAAGCACCACATTTCTTCTGTCTACATCAATCTCTATAACCTTTAACTTCAATTTATCTCCCAACGAATAACCTTCTTCCGGCTTTTTGATATTTTTCTTAGTAAGATGCGAAAATGGAACAAAGCCCTTCAGTCCTTTACCAAGAGAAACAATTACGCCTCTAGGGAGCATTTCAAAGATTGTACCAATAATATTACTATCTACGGGATACTTTTGCTCGAAAATCCTCAAAGGGTCATCTTTAAGCTGCTTTAAGCCAAGAGAAATACGTCTATCTCCCACATCAACTGATAATACTTCGCATTTGATGGTCTTGCCTTTATCAAGTACATCGCGTGGATGATTAATCCGCTGAGTCCAGGATATATCAGATATATGAAGGAGTCCTTCAACCCCTTCCTCTAACTGAATGAAAGCCCCAAAAGAAGTGAGATTAACGACTTTACCTTTAACTACAGAACTTTCAGGATACTTTGTCGCTACATCTTCCCATGGATCGGGAACTGCCTGGCGCAATCCTAATGAAATTTTACGGGCTTTTTCATCCGCTTCCAAAACTATAGCTTCCACTTCTTGACCAACTTTCATAACTTCAGACGGGTGTTTTATATGCTTAGTCCAGGACATTTCGGAAATATGTATAAGTCCCTCAATTCCCGATTCAAGCTCAACAAAAGCACCATAATCAGTAAGCGAAACGACTTTCCCTGTAACCTGATTACCAATCTGATAACGGTCCATTACATTCTTCCAGGGATCCGGTTTTAACTGTTTCAACCCTAAAGACACTCTCTTAGAATTTTCATCCACATCTTTCACTATAACTTTAATAGTATCACCTATGGAAAGCATTTCGGAAGGATGATTTATCCTCCTCCAGGACATATCTGTTATATGTAGAAGACCATCTATACCATCCAATTCTATAAAAGCCCCAAACTCGGTGATATTCTTAACAGTTCCTTCTACTATCTGTCCTTCTTCTATTTCTTCTAAGAACTCTTTAACTCTAGCTTCCTGTTTTTCACTCAGAAGAACTCTTCTGGATACCACTATATTCCTTCGTTTAAAGTTTACTTTTATTATCCTGACGTCGAATTTATCACCGACATCGACATCTAACTCCCTCGCAGGCTTTAAATCAATTTGAGATCCGGGAAGAAAGGCTTCTGTTCCAAAAACCTTTACCATAAGTCCACCCTTAACTCTTCTCATAACCTCACATTCCACAGGAGTATCTTCTTTGTGTGCTTCCTTCACTTGATCCCAGACTTTGATAAAATCCGCCTTCTTCTTTGAAATAGTGGCAAGGCCCTGGCTGCCGCCTATATCATCAAGATACACATCAACAACGTCTCCGACAGAAAAATTAGAAACCGAATCAAAACCCTCGATAGGGATAACACCTTCGGACTTTAACCCAACATTAACTAAAACTTCATTGTCGGTGATTTTAACTATTTTTCCCTCAACCAATCCGATTCCCGGAGATTCATTCTCAAGATACTGATCAAGCAGATTGCTCGCATCATCTTCGCTTATAGGTTCAATTATTGAACTTAACTCGTCGTTCATGTAGTATTTCCTCCTTTAATTTATGTCAATATTTACATCTTTTACATCAATGTTTTTAAGTTTTTTTATTACTTCTTCAATAATCCAATCAGGGGTTGAAGCTCCTGATGCTACACTTACCCTGTCAACATCGGTAAACCATTCTTTTTTTATTTCCTTTGCTTCTTCTATATGGTAGGTAAGACAACCTTCTTCTCTTGCAATTCCAGTAAGCCTTGAAGTATTAGCACTTCTTTTTCCTCCAACTATTATCATAATATCAGACTTTTCAGCAAGTTTCTTAACTTCTTTTTGCCTTCTACTCGTAACATCACAAATTGTATTAAAAACCTTAATTTCCAGAACCTTAGGCAAAAGATAGCCAACAACTTTCCGGAGAGTATCCTGAGATTGCGTTGTTTGTACAACCAGTCCTACTTTACTATCTGTTATTTTCAATTCTTTAACAGAATCGATTACGCGAACCTTCCCCCCTGTTTCCCCCACAATACTAACCACTTCAGGATGTTCCTTTTCACCTATAACATAAGTTTCGTACCCTTCTAAAACAAGCTGTTTTGCTCTTTCCTGTGCTTTCTTTACAAGTGGACAAGTTGCATTTATTTCTTTAAGCTTTTTCTCTCTTATTTTCTTTAAAATCTCCGGGTGAACGCCGTGTGATCGAATAATAACATATCCGGAATCGATCTCGGACAGATCTTCGGCAGGAACAATACCCTCTTCTTCCAATTTTTCCACCACCTGAGGATTATGTATTATATGACCAAGAGTCCATACTTTCTCTTCTGTTTCTCGCCTAACTTGATGCGCTATTCCTATTGCTCTCTTCACACCAAAGCAGAAACCCATATTTCTCGCAAGTTTGATTTCCATCAAGATAAACCTTTTATTTTTTCCATAATTTTTTCTGTCAATTTTCGAGCATTTTCCACTGTGGGTCGTTCATACTCAGGGTAAATAGGACTACCAAATTTTACAGAAAGCGGAGTCTGACGCAAGAAATGTTTTAGCATTGATTCGTGAGTTCCCGTAATTAAAACCGGAATCACCGGTGCTTTTGCCTTAATAGAAAGATATCCGACTCCCGGCTGGCCGGGAAGAAATTCATTCGTTTTTGATCTGCTTCCCTCAGGGAACATTATTATAGCTTTATTTTCCTTCAAGAGATTAACAAAAGTTCTCATAGATTTGATCCCCGGATTCTCCGTATTAACCGGTATAGCACATACACTCCTTAAAACCCAGGAAACAGCTTTATTAATAAAAAGCTCTTTCTTAGCCAGAAAAGTAATAAACCGGAAACCAATACAAGATCCTACAAGAGGAGGGTCATAATTCGACCGATGATTCGAAGCAATAATAACTCCTCCATTAGCTGGGACATTATTAACCCCCTCTATTTTAAGGCCAAAGATTCTGTAAAACCTAGAAAAGAAAAAATGACCTATATTATAGGGAATCGACGCCTTCATTAAGCTTTTTTATTTCGGAGATCACAATATCCACCTGCGCATCAATACTCAGCGAACTTGTATCAAGTAAATACGCGTCAGCAGATTTTTTAAGTGGGCTCTCCTTCCTTGTCGAATCATGATAGTCTCTTCTTTTTAGCTCTTTTTTTACTTCTTCCAGATCACCCTTGCTATCCTGTTGATTTCTTCTTTCCGCCCTAATATTTATATCCGCGTCCATGTAAAACTTTATATCCGCATCAGGAAAAACAACAGTCCCGATATCTCTACCTTCAACTATCGCATTATTGTCATCAACTATTTTTCTTTGAATACTTACCAAGTATTTTCTCACTTCTTTTGTCTTAGAAACAGGAGTAACAGCTTTATTGACTTCATCGGTACGCAATTTATCACTAACATCTTCACCGTTAACAATCGTTCTCTGCTCACCGTCTATCTTTTTAATTTCTATATTCAATTCATCTAAAATATGGGTAACCTTACCTCCATCATTGGGATCTATACCTCGTCCTAAAACGAAATGAGCTACTGCTCTATAAGTCGCTCCGGTATCAAGGTATAACCAACCCAATAGCTCTGAAACTTTTCTCGCTGTTGTTGTCTTGCCCGATCCAGAAGTTCCATCAATTGCAACTACAAATCTCATAAAACATTATACAATTATATAGAAAAAATTCAAGGTGTCAAGTAATATTACTGTAAAAATATGACATAGAAGTCAGAAGCCAGAAGTCAGAATACAGAATCCCTTCACCCCACCCAACAATTGGACGCAGATAAACGCAGATTTTAAGGATTTTATTAACCACCCAACCACCCGACGGCCTAGCGAACCAACAAAAGAAAGAAACAACAAATTACACAAATAGCACGAATGTTTTTTGCTTTTTTTGTTTGTTTCTGCCGTCAGCCGTCGGCGGCAATCGCTTTAACCTAATGGCTAACAAGTATTCCTCCTTGACATTGCAAGCATTATTACATAAAATAGAAAAGACTGAAAGGAGGTCAAATGAGTTTAATGTCGATTCTTGCTAAAGGTGGGTGGACGATGGTTTTTGTGGGCATTACTTTGTTTGTAGGCCTTTACTTTGCTATAGATCGTTTTATATATTACCGGAGGAGTCAGACTCCCACAGATGATTTATTGAAAAGAGTTTCCGCCTGGTTAAAAGAAAGAAGTCCTGAAGAAGCGCTTAGGGAAATACACGGGCACGACACCCCTGTCACAAGAGTAATGGCTAAGGGGATCATCTCCGGGAAAAAAGAAGCAATGAATGCAAGTGCTACCGCTGAATTAAAAAACCTGGAAAATGGTCTCGGGATTGTAGCATCTATGGGCTCTATCGCGCCAATGCTTGGCTTTTTCGGTACCGTTCTTGGTATGATAAAAGCTTTTATGCAAATAGAAGTACTCGGCGGGGGAGTTAACCCTTCCCGTCTTGCAGGCGGAATATGGGAAGCCCTTGTAACTACCGCCGCAGGACTGGCGGTCGGTATTCTCTTTCTTCTGATATATAACGCTCTTTCCGACAGGATGAACGGAATAATCAGGGATATTAACAGGGTTACTTTCGAAATATCTTCATTTATGGAGTAAGAAAATGAGATTGGAATCGAGATTTAAACGTAAAAGTACCTTTCCGGTAATTTCTATGGCAGACATTGTTTTGCTTCTTTTGATTTTTTTTCTGCTTACCTCGACATATCTTATTCAGCCGGGAATAAAGGTCCATCTGCCAAGAACAGCTACAAAGGAAGCCGTAACACAGGAAAAAATAACTATAACAATAACAAAAAGCGGAGCTGTTTACCTTGAAGACAAGCCCGTTCAAATCGCAAATTTTCCTTATCTTCTTAAGGACGCTGCCGAGAAAGTTATATTAATAAAAGCAGATAGAGATGTTACAATAGATATGACTGTAAGAGTAATGGAAACACTTAGAAAAAGTGGTGCAGGTAAATTCGTAATAGCTACCACACCAGGAATAGAGTGAATACAAAAACAATATCTCTTATATCAACAGTAATTATATACTTTTTTCTGATTCTATTCTTCTCTATTGTTTCTATTAACTTAAAAAATACTGAAGAAGAATTTTTAACCCTTGGTTTTGAGATAATAGAAGATATTGATGAGATGGGAGCGCTCGGGAAAATTAGAGGGACTAAAGATATTTTTTCGCACTCAGGCGACATCCCCCTCCATACAGGAAAAATCAAAAGAAGTTTAAGTCCTCTTCCTAAACCGCCTTATGGAGGAGGAGAAATAGAAAATGGCGAAAGAAAAGGCTATAGGTTAGCCGGAGAACTATCAAAAAGAAAAATAATACATTTTAAAAAACCGGAATATCCCGAAAATGAAAGCGAAAACACCCAGGTGCAACTGGAAATCGAAGCCAATCCGGACGGAACGATAAAATCCGTTACTATCGTAAAAACAGGAGGGCTCTCTTTCGATAGGAACGCTACCGAAGCCGTAAGAGAGTGGAGATTCCAGCCTTTGGCGCCCAACGTTAAACGAACAATTCAAAGTGGTATTGTAACAATATATTTTGAAGTAAGATGATTTTTCTACTTATATCTCTTTCACTGCAGCAAGCTATCGACCCATTTGGTAAAAATATTTCAGGGCAAAACCAGTGCACTTTATCAGGTAAATCTATACATATTGCGGTTCAGGCTACAGAGGAAGGCAAACCCGTAGCTGATAAATGGATTAAATTCATCCCGCATAACGGAAAAGTTTCCTGCGATTCTGTAAGAACCGACAATGCCGGATTCGCCAGCCTTGAGTTTATACCTAACACGGGTGGTTGGATAGAAGCGAAAGCAGAAGACCAAACTATAGAAATTTATCCTTCGGTTTTTCCAAAACAAAGTCTCATTCAATTTATACTCTCAGTAATAATTGGGATAATTCTTATCTTGATGGGACTTGATCACCTGAATAAAGGTTTCTCTCGATTGAGCGGGGAGAAAATAAGACAAATGCTCTGGAGAATGACAAAACATCCGATACTTGCTTATCTTTCAGGAATACTTGTTGCTGTACTTCTTGAATCGAGTACCTTAACCGGATTAATGTTACTTGGCCTTCTCGAATCTTCTCTCATTAAACTTTCTACTTCACTTATCATACTCTCGGGAGCAGCTCTTGGCTCCACTTTTACCGTACAGATAATAGCTACCGATATTATCCAGTTCAGTCCAATTATTGTTTTAATTGGATTTATTCTCTGGCAGTCAAAATCAAGATTAAGTTATATTGGAAGAATTATACTGGGATTTGGATTGATATTTTTCTCCATCTGGTTAATAAAAGATAATATTGAACCACTAAAAAACATATTCGCTCTTGATATTAATCCTATTTTTCTATTTTTCACATCAATAATTTTAACCTTTTTTTTTCATTCCAGTGCCGCTACCCTTGGATTAATAATAGCTTTTGCGGGAACCTTGAATTTTTCGTCGATTATACCTATTGTGCTCGGAGTAAACATAGGAACATCATTCACAATATTACTTGGTTCCACACGTTTTTCTTCCTCCTCAGGTAAAGCAATGGGAGTTGGATATGTGATCCTAAAAACACTTTTTATAGTATTATCTTTGTATCTGTTTTTCTTACCCAAAAGCTCAGTGCCTACTCCAAGAGAAATTGCCAACCTTCACACTCTTGTAAATGGCTGGGGATTTATCTTGATCCCTTTCTGTTTCCCCCTCGCGAAGTTTTTAAGGAAAATATACGGAGAAAAAAAATCCAGACTAAAACTTGATCCCCTCTTCTTGTCCTCTTCCACTATTGCCATATCAAAAGCTTACGATGTGATCCGTGAATCTATGGAAGTCGTAAGAATTATGTTCAAGGATACATTAGAAGTATTCAAACATAATAACGATGCTCTAAGAAAACATATAATTTCAAAAGATAATATTGTGGATAAAAATCAGGAAGAATTGATTGCGTATATATCTAAACTCCTTGGTAAGGAATTATCGGACCGGGAAAGCAACAAGTGTGTTACAATACTAAAAATGGCAAATGAAACCGAACATATAGGGGACTTGATAAGTAAAAGTGTCATGAATTACGCGGAAAAGAAAATAAAACAATCCTATTTTTTCTCTAAAGAGGGATTTGATGAAATAAAAAAATATCATGAAACCATTCTTTTAAATATTAAAGAAGTAGAAGCTGCTCTCTCGACAATGGACAAGGATATTGCCAGCGATTTGTTAATGAGTCAGGAGAAGACGGAGGAAAAGTTAATAAATTTCAGGGAAAGCCATATTAATCGTTTAAAAGAAGGTAAACGTGAAAGTATCGACACAAGCGCAATACACCTTGACCTCTTAAATGACTTTGACAGGATAAATTTTCACGCATATAACATTGCAAAAGCCATAATAGGTAAATTATGATTTCGGAAAGTCATCTCATATCCTGCGAAGAATTTGAAGGACCTCTTGATCTTTTATTGTATTTAGTCAGGAAACAAGAAGTAGCTATAAGAGACATCTCTCTTTCTCGAATTACAAGAGAGTACTTGTTATTTGTGAAAGACCTCGAAGAAATTGACTTCGATGGAGCAGGAGAATTTATAAGGTATGCTGCCACTCTTCTTGCCATAAAAGCAAAAGGCATCATACAAGAGGAAGAACCTGAAGAGGGGATAGAGGATTTCGAAACAAAAGAATCACTTATTGAAATGCTAACCAAATACAAAAAATTCAAAGGCATGGGTATCTATCTGGGGGAAAAATTAAATCTCACAAACAAAATGTTTGAGCGGCCCAACAGAGATATTGAAAAAGAAATCCATATTTCAATTGGCGGACTAAAACTTTTCCTTGAAGAAATAAAAAAGAAGGTTCCTTTTAATCCACCTACAACAATTTTGTTCCATATAGATCACCTCATCGACAATCTAATGGAGAATCTTAAAAAACTCGGAAAGTTTGTTTTTTCCAAGATTGTTGCCGGTGCCGAAAGTAGGGAAAAAATCGGGCTTTTCTTTGCTCTACTTGAAATAGTAAGAAGAGGTAGGGCAAAGGTTTTTCAAAAAGAACCTTTCGATGAGATATTCGTAGAAAAAAAGTGAATATTAAATATAAAACTTTATCAAAAGGCACAAAGAATTTTCTAACAAAAAGAGAAGTGACAAGTGAGAAAACACTTGAAAGATTTATTGACCCTACCTATAAAAATCTATACCCGGTGGATGATACCCTTAAAGCTGGAGTTAATAGAATCCGGAATTTCATAAATGATGGCAAAAAAATTCTTATCTGGGGGGATGAAGACGTAGACGGAATAACCTCTACTTTGATAATGAAACTATTATTTAAAGAAGTATTTGGAGTCGAAGTCCAACACTACATACCTAATAGGCGAAAAGAAGGATACGGTCTTTCCCGAGAGGGAATTGACAAAGCGTATAAAAAGGGTGTGGATATTATTATTACTGTGGATTCGGGAACAAGCAGTTACAATGAAGTAGAATATTTGAAGAAAAAAGGTATGGATATAATTATAACGGATCACCACGAATTAAAAGAAAAGTTGCCTGAGGCGCTAATATTAAACCCAAAACTACACTCTTTCGGATATAAATATCTCTGTGGAGCAGGTGTGGCTTTTAAGTTTGCGGATTGCATGTTCTATGAATGTCTGGGGCAAACTTCAGTGACGTGGACGAAAAATTTGCCTGAAATACCCGCATATTCTTTTATTGGAACCATTGTCGATAAGGTACCACTTCTAGATGAGAATAGAATAATATATTGCGAAGGCCAAAAATGTTTAAAAGAATCTATTAAAGCTCCATTCTCTTTCCTCTCCAAGAAAAAAAACATACAAAAAGCGTTAACACCTCTTGCTTCCGGAAAAGAGCATCTGACATGGGAGTTTTTCTCTGCCAAAACAGTCGATGAAGCTACGAGGATTTATAGTATGTTAAAGGCTAAGCACCAGGATTGGAACAGGAATGCACGAGGAGCATTTTCCACTATAAAAAGCGAGTTAAACAACGGAAATTTAGTAATATTCAAAAGAAATCTAGATTATAAAGTCGCAAGCAGTGTGGCAAGCAGAGCGAAAGACTACACCGGGTTTCCGGTCTTTATCATCTACTCACTAGGTTCTACAATCCGCGGAGACGGTAGAAGCCCGGAGGGTTTTGATCTCCTTTCGGTACTTGATAAGGCAAAAGATTTGTTAATAGATTACGGTGGACACAAGTGCGCATGCGGCTTCACACTTAAAAAAGACAGATTAGAAGAATTTAAAGAAAGAACGGAAACACTCTTCCGAAAATACAAAGCAAAGAAACCATTCGATGCAAAATTAAAACTGAGTGAAATAACACAAGATTTGAAAAATCTGATAAAACAAATAGAACCTTTTGGCAACGGCAATCCTCCTCCCGTTTTTTTGATTGATAACCTGAATTACGAGAAAAAAGGTAAGAAGTACTTCCTTTCTAATGGAAAATCAAAATTGCAGCTTGACGAAGTAAGAGAAATGCCCCCACCATCCAAAAAGGTTAACGCTTATTTAGAAATCAAGGGCGAGAAAATGATATTAAAGAGATGGGAATGGACAAAAGAATAAAATTTGACAAAAATCTTCTTATTCTTCTTGCTTTGCTATTAGTAGCAGGCGCTTTTCTGCAGTATACAGCCAACTATCCGGGAGACCAGACGTTTTTTAAAAATCATCTGATATGGATAGGAATATCTCTTCTCTTCGGTTTTCTAATCCTTTTTTATCCTCTCAACGGATTAAAGGACATAGCGTTAATACTATACGTAATAGGAATAATTCTTCTTATCGTTGTCCCTTTCTTACCTAAGAGCGATGGACGATGGATTAAAATAGGGTTTTTCCAATTTCAACCCTCTGAAGTAGTAAAACTATTCTTTATAATATTTATGGCAAAAATCCTCTCAAAGATTGAAAACAAAAAAATATATATGACGGACCTGAGATTCCCAATCCTAATTGCCGCTATCCCGGCACTTCTCGTTTTTATAGAGCCTGATATCGGAACATCCGCAATTTTTGTTTTTGTTTTCTTAGGCATGATTGGCACTCTTAATATAAGTGTTCCCCGGTATATCCTTTTTGCGTCACCTTTAATCTCACTTTTATGTGGATTTAATCTGATTTCCTGGGTTTTATTTATGATACTGCTTGTCGCGACAATAATAATCTCAGATCTGGATCTGCGGTCTTCCATTGGCATCTTTCTTTTGAATTTAGCGATAGGCGCCTCCACACCTATTATTGACAGTTCATTAAAACCATATCAAAAAGATAGGCTTTTGAATTTCCTGAATCCCTCTTTGGACCCAACAGGAGCAGGGTGGCAATTACTTCAGTCTAAAATATCTATAGGGTCAGGAGGTATAGTAGGGAAAGGATATCTTAATGGGGTAATCAAAAATCTGGGTTTTTTACCCCAGACCAGAACCGATTTCATTTTTGCTGTTTTGGGGGAAGAATTTGGATTTCTTGGCACTCTATTTCTTCTTATATTATTCACTCTATTTCTTTTAAGGGTTCTCTACATCGCGCAACACGCCCAGAGATCTTTCGGAAAGTTCCTTGCATACGGTATATTCTTTTATTTCCTATCTCAAATAACGGTTAATATCGCTATGACTGTTGGGCTCCTGCCCGTCGTGGGATTGCCTCTTCCTTTTATAAGTTACGGAGGTACTTCACTTTTAATTTCTACAATTTCGGTGGCTATCTTAATTTCGGTTAAGAATGATTCCATTGTTTAGGTTTTTATTTGATTTAGAAAAATTTGTCTTTCCTCCCTTTTGCTCGATTTGCGAGAACGAACTAAAAGAAGCAAAGATTATATGCCATAGATGCTTTGATAAAATTTATTTTGTTTCCCGGAAAAAATGTAAATTTTGCGGCAAACCATTAAAGTCTGGCAGTATATGCAAAAAATGTAGAGAAGAAACACCTGCTTTTGATTCCGTAATTAGCTGCGGCAGTTACGTTCCTCCGCTATCGGATATAATAAAAATTTACAAATACAGGGATAGACCTTCGCTTTCCATCAGGCTCGCAAGGAAGCTTTATTCGCATTACAGCTCCCGCGCCGACATAAGAAATATAGATTACCTGACCTGGATTCCAATGAGGAGAGCTGAGAAACGAGAAAGGGGATACAATCAAAGCCAACTTCTCGCTTTCGAATTCTCTAAGATTTCTTCACTAAAAAGCATTGATCTCTTATTTAAAGCAGTAAACATCCCTTCTCAAACAACCTTGCCTTATGAAAAAAGACGGGGTAACGTAAAAGGCGCTTACGGAATAAGAGAAAATACTTTAAAAAAGTTTAAAGGAGACCCTGATAAAGGTATTATACTTATCGACGATGTCCTAACAACAGGAAGTACTCTAAACGAATGCGCCAAAAGACTAAAAGAAGCAGGCTTCAAAAAAGTTATAGGACTTGTCCTGGCTATTTCTCCTTAACCAAACGTGTAAACTGAGCCTTTTTTCTTGCTGCTGTGTTTGCATGAAGAACTCCCTTCTTAACTGCTTTATCCACAACCGAATAAGCTACTTTAAGAAGTTCTTCTGCTTTTTTAGAGTCTTTTTCCTCTTTTAATTTCTTTGTGACGTTTTTAATCCTTGTCCTGATGCCTTTATTTTTTTGTCTATTTTCTTCTGCTATTCTAACCCTTTTCTTTGCTGATTTTATATTCGGCACTAAACCTCCAATAAGTTTTAAATTCTAAGGCGGCACCCGGATTCGAACCGGGGGATAACGGTTTTGCAGACCGTTGCCTTTCCACTTGGCTATGCCGCCAACCTAAAAAAAGCGGGAAACGGGATTCGAACCCGCGACTTTCACCTTGGCAAGGTGACGCTCTCCCACTGAGCTATTCCCGCATGGGTTTAATATAATAATTGTGCCTCCTTTGTCAAGACATCCTCCCACCACCCCACCCAAAATTTTACCACAGAGAACACAGAGACATAATAAACTCACAGAGATCACAGAGAAAAATTTTTATTTTTGTTTCAACTAAGACCTGGTATCTAGTACCTAATTTTTGCCACGGATTAACACAGATTTACACTGGATCACCCAACCACTCCCCGTTATTTTTTTGTTTTACTAAATCCCAATCCCCAAATCCTAAATCCTAATCTAACCACAGAGACACAGAGTACACAGAGCTCCTCCACACAACCCATTTGTTTTTTTGTTTGAAACCCAATCCACAACCCTAATTTTTTAACATGGAGAGAGGAAATTGAGTGTTTAATTATTGGAGGATATTCGACCGGATTTAATAAATTCTCCGAATTCCCTACCAAACACTTCACCGCTCGACAGTTCTTCATCCGTCGGCATTCCTATGAATTCAAACGAATCAGTTAGCTGCCAATTTATAGGTTCTACTATTTCTTTAATTTCCTTTAAAGCTCCGCCGCTCCAACCATAGCTCCCAAACATCGCAAACCTTTTATTGTTTATGCTCTTAAGTTCTGCCATACGAAGTACATTAGCCATAGTGGGGAAGAGTCCTGCCTCGTAAGTCGGCGCACCAATCATCACACCACTTTTTGTCCATAAGGACGGTAAGATGTAACTAACGTGAGTTCTGGAAGCATCAAATATTTTAAGCGGAACTCCCGTTTTAGAGATACCTTGAGCCACCGCATTCATCATGTTTTCTGTGTTTCCGTACATCGAACCGTAAATTAAGGTAACTCCGGGATCGGCTTGCTCACTCGCAAAACTCGCTAGTTTTTGATATAGTTCTACGATTTCGTTCGGATTTGCCCTCCATACTCTTCCGTGAGAAGGGGCAATTACCTCAACAGGTAAACTTTTTAATTTATCTATCGCCTTAAGAACCATTTTACTGAATTTAGCGACAATATTAACGTAATAGCGGACGGCTTCATTTTTGTAAAAATTAAGATTCTCGCATTCATCGTCGAAAATACTCCCCCCGAGAGCTCCATAACTTCCAAAAGCATCACAGGAAAAAAGAATCTTATTGGAGACCTCATAAGTCATAATTGTCTCAGGCCAATGAACCATTGGTGTGGAAAAGAATTTTAGCGTCTTATCCCCCAGAGAAATTTCATCCCTGTCTTTCACAACTTCTACTTTATCTTTTATCCCGTAAAATTCTTCCAGCATTTTTTTTGTTCTCTGTGAGCCCAATATTACCGTCTGGGGAGAAATTTTCCTGAAGGTTCGAATTACTCCCGAATGATCCGGTTCCATGTGGTTGATCACCAAATAATCTATTTCAGTCACATCCACAATCTTATTGATATTGTCAAAGAATTCATCTCCTTTAAGCGATTTAGTCAAGTCTATTATTGCTTTCTTCTTATCATTTATCAGATATGCGTTATATGAAACACCTTCCTGGGTTATAGGCCAGAGACCTTCAAATAAATCAGTTGTACGGTCGTCAACACCTATCCAATAAATACCTGACCTGATTTCAACTGGTAACATCCTGCCTCCTATAAATCATTAGAATCAATTATTTTTATTCCTTTTTCTTTCATAATAGCCAGAGATTTATCAATATTTCCCTCGGGTGAATCAATTCCTTTTGTCCCGTCAATTATAACGGATGTCTCGAATCCAAGCTCCCTTGAATCCAAAGCCGAGTACAAAACACAGTAATCAAGTGCAAGGCCGCATATATAAGTTTGCCGAATATCCAAGTTTCTTAAGTATCCTTCAAGACCGGTTAAGGTTTTTTTGTCGTTTTCCTTGAAAGCCGAATACGAATCGATTTCGGGATTTCTGCCTTTCCTTATAATTAAATCTACATTATTAATATCAAGATCAGAGTGAAACTGCGCGCCGAAAGTCCCCGAAACACAATGCTCCGGCCAGAGTACCTGTTTCATGCCGTTATAATCGATAACATCAAACTCCTTTTTCCCGGGATGATTGACGGCAAAAGACATATGATCGGTAGGATGCCAGTCTTGTGTGGCAATCACTCTTTTAAATTTTCCGGACAATTTATTTATCAGGGGAATAATTCCATCCCCTTCGGGAACAACCAGTGCTCCTCCCGGGCAAAAATCATTCTGCAGGTCAATTATAATTAAAGCGCTATTTTTTTTCATTAATCCTCTCCAAATAATTCCGTTATCCACTCCTTTAGTTTATCTCTGATCTCTCTAAATTTTAATAGTACTTCTTCTTTACTACCGGAAAAGGAAGACGGGTCTTGGAAATCTTTATGTATTTGTTCCTTTCCACCGGGAAAGAACGGACAGCTTTCTTTAGCCCCGCCGCATACAGTAATCACATAATCGAAATCTTCATTTATAAAATCTTTTACGTTTTTTGAGTAGTGACTCGATATATCGATTCCTATTTCCTCCATAACTTCTATTGCATTCGGGTTTACTTTAGAAGGTTTAGTACCCGCACTAAAAACTTCATACTTATCACCGTATAGATTCCGGAGCAGACCTTCAGCCATTTGTGACCGCGACGAATTGTGCGTGCATACAAACAATACTCTTTTATTCATTTTAATATCTTTTAGATTATCATCAATCCAGCACAATAAGTTTGCTCACTCTTGCATTTTCCTTTATATTTATTCCATTTTTGCCAACATAAAGGGTTACTCTTATTATTCCCTTTTTCTCAATTACTTTCGTGGAATGAAAAGCTCCATTTAACGTTATTCTTTCTGAAGGCTGCAATATAACCAATTTAGCAGCAGGAAGAAGATCCTGTAGTTCTTCATTGAATTCGATCAAATATTCCCCATGAGCAAGATCCCACCAGCCGTATTTATCCTCAGGCTTCCTCTTTTTAGGATTTATTTCCTGTTTTTCACTTTCTTTATATTCGCTTCCGCCAAAATCAACTTCCCCTTTAGTGGTAAGCCGAAAAATCTTTCCAATTGTAAGATAAACACCATAACCCTCAACTTGTTTCTTTTCATGAATAATGTTATTTATAAACCCTAAAATATCTCCGCCTGTTTCTTTTTTCATGTAAACCTCTCTTTCTAGTCTCTACTACCTCCTTAAAACTTATAGCCTATCTTTCTCAGCAAATCCTTCCTGTCGGAAATATCCTTTTCACCTTCTACTCCAAGAGGTTTTTCCCCATCAAGCACCCCAATTATTCCTCTTTGTTCACCATCTTCCACGATTATAACTTTAAGCGGATTCGCTGTTGCGGCATAGAGATAAAGAACCTCATCTACAGCTTTCAGTGATTTCATAATATTTATCGGAAAAGCATTTCCCAGAATCAAAACAAAGGAATGCCCCGCCCCAATCTTCTCGGCATTCTTTATCGCAAGGTTTTCCAAATCTTTATCCGTACCACTATGACGTATGAGTCTGGCACCGGAAGCTTCCGAGAAAGCAAGACCAAATTTGATCATCGGTAAAGAAGCAACAAGAGCTTCATGGATATCTTCTACGGTTTTTATAAAATGAGTTTGTCCTATTATTACGTTTGTGTTTTCCGGCCGCTCGATATCTATTAGCTTTATTTCCATATTTACCTCCATATTATTCAATACAAATCTTATCCTTTATTTTCTCAAATTTAACCTTTCCTATGCCTTTAACTTTCATAATTTCATATTTTGTTTTAAAACCTTTATTTTTGGTCCTGTATTCTACTATTCTATTCGCCATTACTTCTCCAATACCAGGAAGACGAATTAACTCTTTCAAGTTTGCGGAATTTATATTTATAGGGAAAGAGGTAAAACTCTTCACTGTTTCCACAGGCACAGGGCGTAAAAAACCTGCTAAACTTCCGACAAGAAGAGTGACAATGATAAAAACAAGAACTCTTCGTTCAGAATTAGTCAGCATATCTTATTCCCAGATAATATACAGGTCCCTGGAAATCGTCGCCCGGAGACCAGGATAAATTCCTAAGTGAAACAAAAGGTGAAATTCTAGTTCGGAGCCATAAAGAAAACCCACCTGTAAGATATTTCCTCGGCGTACGATAACCGGTTAGTGAGACTTCAGAGCCTATAAACCCTAAATCGCTGCTCGCATGAATTTTCCCAAATTCTCTTATAGCACCCTTATTCTGATGAAAATATTGAAAACCAAATTTTTCCCTATCAAATTCGATATTTGCAAAATAAACCTCTCCTTTCTTCCATCCAAGGATTTCTTCTCCTTCCGTATAAAAATATTTTCTACCTCCGTCAATTTTAAAACTAAAAATATTTATTCTCGCTCCGTGAAAAACTCTTACCCTGGGAATGAAACTCTGGATAGGGTAAAAAACACTCGGAAAACGATCTCTAAACCTCCCCATTTTAATTTCTCCGTAATCATTAACAAAACCAACACACCTTCTTTCTTTTCCCAGCTCTCCCCTTAAGCCGGAGACTTGAACAATCAATCCATAATCAACACTTTCTTTATAATTAGCCCATCCTCCAATAAAAAACGGACTAACTAATTGATAAAAACGCACTTCAACGTCAGCAGCAAGTGAGTCCTGGAAACTAAAAGCCTCAAACCAGGCAAGAAGAAATCTTCCTTCCTCTAAAAGCCACTTTGATCCTGTAGTTTTCGAAAAACGAAAATCATCCCATTTGGTATAATTACTATTAAGAGTATAAGACAGGGATTTAAGAGAAGCTTTTAGCTGATAATGGTCTGCGAAATCCCGCTCACTTACGCTTTCAACATTTAAACCATGAAATTTAAGAGCCGCATAATTATAATCCACCTCACGATTTAAAGCCATATTTATCCAATTTCTTTCTATTTTACTAAACCATTCAACTTCAGGTTTCACTTCGGGACTGGGTAACTCCGGAGTAAATACGTCTTCTTCGACGAAAAGCAAAAAAAGGACTAACATCCAATTACCCCTATATTTTTTTCAAACGGAGGATAAATAACTCCTTTTTCTGTAACAATTCCACTTATAAGTTCATGCGGAGTAACATCAAAAGAGGGATTCTTAACTTCTATATCATCCGGCGCCGTTCGTAATCCCATAAATTTTGTTACTTCCTCTTCATTTCTTTCTTCTATAGGAATATCTTTCCCGCTCGTAAGACCCAAATCAAAAGTGGTGCCGGGTGCCACAACGTAAAAAGGAACTCCTTTTTCTCTTGCGGATAAAGAGAGTGAATAAGTACCTATTTTATTAGCAGAGTCTCCGTTTCTCGCAATCCTATCCGCACCCGTAAAGACTCCTTTTATTTCTTCGGTTTTCATTATATGAGAAATTGCCCCATCAACAATAAGAATAGCTCTTATCCCGTTCTTCTTAAGCTCCCACGCGGTAAGCCTTGCACCCTGAAGAAAAGGCCTGGTTTCAGGAACAAAAACAGTTATATCTTTGCCTTCTTCTTTTGCCTTATAAAAAACAGCCAACGCCGTACCGATTCCTCCGGTTGCAAGCGCCCCGGCATTACAGATAGTCATATATATAGAATTATCTTTTATTAATTTGACACCATTTTCTCCAAGAAGCTCCGTAAGTTTCTTATCTTCTTCATGGATCTTGATAGCTTCCTCAACAAAAATAGATGCTTCCAAATTTTCGCGCTTTAGAAGTTTCCTCATTCTTTCTACCGCGTAGAAAAGATTGTAAGCTGTTGGTCTCGCTGATGCTATAAGAGCAATCTCCCGCTCTAAAGATTTCTTATCCGTACTGTTTAAAGCAGCAAGTGCGATACCGTAGCCGGCAGCCACACCAATCGCGGGAGCCCCTCTAATTGTCATATTCTTGATCGCGTCATACATCTCTTTAGAGGATTTAACATTGACGTAAACTTCCTCGTGAGGTAACTTTCTCTGGTCAATCAATTTCGCATGATCGCCGCACCACGTAATAGTCCGAGACCAAATCATACCATACCTTTCCTCATATTGAAAAGCCGGCTTCCTTTAAAAGACTTCTGCTGGTAAGCAAAGGAAAACCAACCACATTAGAGAAACTGCCTTCAATCTTATCTATAAAAGACATATTCTTATCCTGGATACCATAGGAGCCTGCCTTATCAAGGTTCTGCCCTGAATCTACATAATATAAAATTTGAGAATCGTTTAACTGATGGAATTTTACACCACTTACATCATAATCTTGCAAAAGTATTTCATCTTTCAAAACAGCAATTCCTGTAAACACTTTATGCCACTTACCGGATAGACTTCTTAACATTTTTATTGAGTCTTCTCTATCTTTTGGTTTACCAAGAATCGCATCTTCAAGAAAAACAAGAGTATCAAAACCTATAACAATGGATTCTTCTTTTTTTCTTTCGTTATTCCAAACCCATCTAACTTTTCTAACCGCATTACAAACCACTGTCTCCTCTGGCGTTTCAAGAATAATTTCCTCAACATCCGGGGGAATAATTTCTCCGTTTATTCCAAGTTGTTCAAAAAATTCCTTCCTTCTTGCTGAGGACGAAGCTAAAACAATCCGCATAACATTATGATAGAAAATACGCTTTTTTTGTCAAGGGGTTTAAAACCAGAATTCAGAAGCCAGAAGTTAGAAGCTAGGATCCCATCCCCACACCAAGTAATAGGACGCAGATAAACGCAGATTAAAAAGGATTTTTTTATTGTTTTTTTAACCCGAAACACAAAACTCGAAACTTTAATTTAACCACGAAACACACTAAAAACACTAAACCCCACCACACCCAAATATTTTGACAGGATAAACAGGATTAACAGGATTTTTTCATTGTTTTTACTATTTGACTATTTACCAATTTAACCATTCGACTTAGATTTGAAGAATCTACATACGGAACAACGAATCACACGAATATCATGAATAAAGTTTTTTGTTTTTTACTAATATAAAATTGTCAAGTGTTGAGATTTGACCCTAGAAACACTAGAAACATTTGACCCCTATACACATGACTCATGACCCGTTTAATATTGTCAAGTGTTGAGATTTGCTTTCAATACTCAGAATAATTTCTCAAATAAAGGCTGAAGCTTTTCCCATAAACCAAGTAAAGCAGGAACTAAATTTATAGCTTCTTTGATCCTAAGAAAAACAGGCTTTACTATACTTCTTTTTACTTTTTGGTTGTCCGATAAATTTGCTTGTGATGATAGAAATGATAATTGTTCAAGGATTTCGTTCTTAAGTTCTTTGTTTAGCTTTTGCTCGTTGATAACGGCTTCAGTAAATTCTTTTAGTGGTTCTATGATCTCGTTATTATCAGAATTTTTGAACATTTCTATTGAAACATCAATTTTTTTAGCTTCTCCTAAATTCAAAGCACCCACCACACTATTACTTATATTAATGTTGTTAAAATTAAAAGGTTTATTGATATGTATAGGCTGTTGGGGTTGAATATTATATCTTGGTAGAATCCCAGGCATACCTACTGTAAACTCCGCCATATCCATTATATGATTCATTTCTTGCATATAATTTCGATCTTCCATTTGTTGAATTTTTTTAAATTTATAGAAACAGTCAATACATAATGGATGTCCTCCCAAAATTACAATCGCATTATTGCCACATTGCTTGCATTGCATCGAGTTCTCTCCTTGTTTTATTTATTCATCATTTTTCAAATATCTTAATTCTTTTTAAGGCTATTCTTTATTATCATCCTCTCTAGGATAATCTTCAGCGTATTCTTTTACGTCAGGCTTAGGACGCTCTATTAAACCGCTTTCTTCTTTTGTCTCAGAGATACCTTCTTTTTCTGCATCAACTGGGCTTGGCCTTTCTATTTCTTGTTCGTCTGGACTGGGTTTCGTTTCCCCTTCACCTGGGTCAGGTCTTTTAGGTATGGGATCGTTATTATTATCATCTGGCATGACTATATACCTCCTGTTTTTTATCTTAAAATATTAAAGGACACTTACACCATAAGTAAGTAGCATACATTGTAATAAATGCTATAAGAACAATAGCAGATATTCGTATCATTTTAAAGCCGAGTTTAAACTTCCTTAATTCTTCCTCTGTAATTTTACAATTATCTTCGAAAGCTTCTTTGTTTATTTCCCCTAAATCGTAGTAAAGCTCTGCTAGATTTCTGCTTCTGACCTTATCTTTGTTGATATGTTTAAAGTATTTAATCATATCCTCATGTAGAGGCATTATTTTTCTTTTTGCAGTTTGGAATGTTTGGAAAGTGATAATCCACGAAAGGATAAAGAGTAGAAGTAATACCACGCTGAATATCGATAAAATAACTTCCGCAACGCACTTAGGAGGAATAACGTCATTTAAAACATTTTTCCATAAAAACCCATAGATGACCAACAACAAAGAAAAAGCAGTTAGACATGATAAAGCTTTCTCTTCAATCCTCTTATATCTAGCTTCTTCATTATTGTATACTTCGCATGTATAGTTATAAAACAATTTCCATCTTTCCAATTCTCCAAGAGGAAGTTTTTCATTGGTATTTTCACTCATTTTAAAATAACTCCTTACGTTTATCTTCTTTTCCGATTTCCACGGGATATTCATATTTTAATATAAGCTCAAGGATGTTTCCGTATACATACCTAAGATTAAATTTAGACACTTTACAAATTAATAACTTGTTAATATCAATATTCTTTTTTGTCATTTATATTATAAAAGTAAAGAAAATGCCTACTTTAGTCAAGGGGTTTTTTAATATTTATAGTATTTCTTGAATACTACTATTGACAGTTAGGGTATTTTATTATATTATTTGTATATACTAAGGAGGTTTCTACAATTATACAATTATGAAATTAGTAAGTTATCTATATGAAAAAATTATATTAAAATCCTCTATCCAAAAATCAGTATCCTTTGTCTTATGAGCTTAATAGGTAACACAATTAAGGGATACACAATAACTGAATTTATTGATAGTGGTGGGTTTGGTTCAGTTTACAAAGCGAAGAAAAATAAAAATATTTATGCTATCAAAATTTTTAGAGAAGATTATGTATTAAAGCAATACAGAGAAAAAGGTGAAAACAACAGGATCAAAAGAGAAATAGATATTATGAAATCTATATCTCACCCAAATCTTATAACATACGTTGATGATTTCAAGGAAATAATAGAAGGAATTCCTTCATATTTCTTAATTATGGAATATGCTGAAGGTATGAATTTGAGAAAATTATTAAAGCTACGAAAATTATCAGAAGACGAAATAAAAACAATCTTTTTAGAAGTACTTGACGGAATTAATGCCCTACATAGTATACGGGGGAATACTCAAAAAACGGGCATAATTCATCGGGATTTAAAACCTGAAAACATCATTATTAATGGAAGTAAAGTAAAAATAATTGATTATGGAATCTCCAAGGTAATTGATTATACTTCAATTACAAACACAGGGGAAGTTATGGGATCTCCTATATACATGTCTCCCGAACAAATTAGAGATAGTAAACACATAGATAAAAGAAGCGATCTATACACATTGGGTGTTATCCTATACGAAATGTTCACCACTAAATTACCTTATGAATTCACTTCATTACCTGAATTATACGACAAAATTATAAATGCAGTTCCAATTCCACCAAGAAAATGGAATTTAATGATTGATAATAAAATAGAAAATATAATCTTAAAACTTTTAGAAAAACAACCATATCAAAGATACAATTCTATAACCGAATTAAAAAGTGCCTTTATTAATCGAAAAACAACTCCAATACGAAAAAAATATGATACTTCAATTAGGTTTTATATTAGGCTTTTTAATGAAAAATCAGCAATTCAAGAGTTTGCAGAAAGATATAATGATGAAATAAATGTTATTTTCCCAATAAATTACCAAAACCAACAAAAAAATCTGCTTTCAACAATACAAAAAGGAAAATTTAATATAATTATTGATCCTGCAACTGTAAGATTGGCATACTCTTCACAACAAAATGTAAAAGGATTACTGGCATTGCCTTATGCTCCTAAAAAATTTAATGTTATTACTCCAAGTTACTTGTCTAAAAATACCAAGAAACAAGAATATGTTAAACAAGTAATTGATGAACAAGCAAAAATCTCACCAAATATATTATTAACACCTTTTCACTACGTACACAATACAGTCCTCATTCCTACGCAAAGAAGAAATCCATTTGCCGAATGGTTTGATCTAGATATAAAATTAATAAAGGAAAGTATTGATTATAAAAACTCAGTTCCAAAGTTCAATAAAATACCCTTGTATGCCGGTATTTGTATAAATTGCAATAGCTTTCTAGATGAAATCTATCGCAACGATTTCCTTAATATCTTTTCTTACTTGGATTGTGATGGTTATTTAATTTACGTAGACAATATTTGTGAGAAAACTGATAGTACAATTTTATATAATTATATCAAAACACTTATTACATTACAGAAAACTACCGATAAACCAGTAATAGCGGGAAGGGTTAATTCAATCGGTTTAGGTTTGATATGCGCTGGAATTAGTGGCTTTTCGTCAGGCACATCAAGATTCGAAAATTTTTACGAAGGCTTATACAAAGAAATAACAGAACCTTATACTATGTATGAGCGATATTATTTTCCAAAGCTATTAGGAACAATTGCAATTCCGAAGAAAAATCCAGTTAAATTAAATACAATCTTTAACAAAATTGGTTACTGTAACTGTCATTATTGTAATGGAAAACAATATCTTGACATCATTAAAGCACCTAACAATAAGCTACATTTCTTAGAAAACATGCATATGGAGATTGACAAGATTAAAAAAATAAACCCTAAAGACAGAATATCTTACTTTATAGAAAGAATAAATGCAGCAATTTCAAATTACGAATCATTACCAGAAGTTTTTAGTCCCTCTAATTATTTACATCTAAATAATTGGAAAGAAGTTTTCGAAGCATTAAATAATCACAAGGAAATTTGAATTATGTTTAGATATGAAAAAGAAATGATTCCTATTATTAGAAACTTTTTTCTTGAAAAGTTTAATAAAGGATATTTTATACAAGAATTTCATTCGGGAATTGGTATTGCGGATTTAGTTTTTTCACCTGAAATAATAAAAAGAGATTATTATTTCAGCAATTTTGAATTACTATTCCACACCCTTAAATTATTTAACCGCAAAAATAAAAAGCTATCCGAAGAAGACATAAAATCTAAGTTCTCACAAAAAAACATTGCAGATTTAATTGAAAAATTTATTGCTTTAAATTTGATTGAAGAAATTAGAACCAATAAATACATTGTTAAAAATAAATTAAACCCCTCTGTTGTTGAATTCTACTCCATTGAAGCAAAAATCAATAATTGGAAGAGTGGTTTTTATCAAGCATTGCGTTACAAGAATTTCTCTCATAAATCATTTCTAGCTATCTCAGCAGAGTTTATTCATAGAGTTGATAAAGAACTCTTAATCACAAATAATATAGGTTTGATTTCTGTTTCTCTAGATGAATCAAAAATAGAAATTAATCCAAAAAAGAATTTACCAAAAGATGAAATTGCATTTTATTATTCTGGAGAAAACTTCACAAAGAGAATATATACAGAAGAAAAAAAAGAAAAATTCTGTCCACAACAATGGCTATAAAGAAAATTATACAGAGGAGCCAGGTCTTGATTTTTTCTTAAAATCTAATATCTAAAGATTTATATGTACTATTTTGCTTACGGTTCTAATATGGATGAAAACGACCTTAAGAACTGGTGTGAAAAAATGGAAAGATCTTTCCCTAAATGGACATTACTTGGTACTGCCTGCCTCAATGGTTATAAACTATCTTTTAACTACTACTCGAAAGTAAGAAAGGGGGGAGCGGCAAATATAATGGAATTTTCAGATAGTAAAGTTTATGGTCTTTTATTTGAAATAAACAATAAATACGACATTGAAACTATAAGAAAAAAAGAAGGATATCCTAAATGTTACGGGGAAATTGAAATTACTGTGAAACATAAGGATAAAAATATCGTTAACGTCAAAACTTACAAAGTGCTTAGGGAAAAAGAACTATTATATCATCAGAAGCCAACAGAATATTACATGAATCTGATTTTAAAGAATGCACGCATACATGGATTTCCTTATAAATATATTCGGTATCTTGAAAGCATTAGAACGAAATGAGGTACTTAAGGAATATATTTATGGCGTCAGGGCTTCTTTGAAAAGTGTCAAGCACTTAGTTTGTTGGGTTTATAGTGTTCATAGAGTTCGTTGGGTCACAAGCAAAACACATATTTTTTTATTTCTGGGGTTAAATTAATCTTTTTTTTACCTCCTGATATAAATAAATAAAAATCCTCTTGAATCTACTTAAATCAGTGTCCTTTTAGTTAGAATGTTAGGTCGTTAGGTTGTTTGTTCGATTATTTTCTTCTCTTCTTCTGTAATTCCATATAAAATATAAACAAGTTCATCAATCTCTCTGTCTGTTTTCTCAATCTGTCGCTGGATTTGTTCATTTTCTCTCCCTTTAGCAATTTGATTTTTTTTATTCAGATCCAGCATTACACTAACTAGTTTGACAAGGTCATCGTGAAGTCGCCTCTCAGTATAATTAGAAAAATCAATATTATGTATAGGTAATTTTTTTAAATCTGATACCAAAACCTTAGGGAATAATCCTTTTTGAGCTTTTGGGTTTCTTTTATGATGATACCATGTCATTAATTTTGAATTGATTAAACCTAGTAAATAAAATGGATGTGGGGGTTCTTTTTCGATCTTAATTGGTATAACATCTCGACTATGATAGAGTTCTTTGTCGTAATAAGTTGCAATAATCCTTCTTTCTTTACCACCTGTTATTTCCTGAACAAGGATTCTTTTCCCAACAAAATTACTTGGGTCTCTTTGTGCTGCAAGCCATTCGCCATATTTTATCCATCGTTTACCTTTTATATTCAATGAATATCTTCCCAAATTTCGACCAATAATTTCTGGCTTCCAATCTTCATTCAATTTTTTATCCGAGTGATATGGTTTGGTTTTTACAGTAGTTTCTGTTTGAAGCCCTCCTTTTAGATCTTGCCCTTTGCCAATTTCATAGGGATTATATCCTGAACACGGTCTCGCTAATTCTCCGAGTGGTTCAGCGACATTTATAATTTTCTGTATAATTTTATAATCAACATCTTTTTCAAAAATTCCTATATAATAATCCAATTCAATAAATTGTGATTGTTTACAGAAATGTTGTTCTTTCGGAGGTTTTTTAAAACCTAATGAATCATAAAATTTAATAGTGACATTTTTAGGAGGTGATTTCTGTATAATGGAAATCAGTGTATTCACTTTTGCATCAGGAAATACTAATTCCGGAAGCCAACTTATTTCACTTATCCAATAATTATTCAATATGAATTTTCTCAATGAACGAGCAGAGGGAATAGAGAGCCAAGTAACCGGAGTAATAAAACCATGAACTCCGTCTTTTTTCAATAACTTAGTAGATTTCTCAAAGAAAAGAAAATAATGTTCAAAACTACCTTTTGAAGATAAAAATTTTTCTTTTAAATAATGTTTGACTTCATTTGAATGAACTTCATGAAATCCGTATGGTGGATTGCCTATTACCACATCAAAGCCACCTTCATCAACCATAATTTTCTCAAACTCTTCTTCCCAGTTAAAAGGTTTTACTGCATACCATTCGTCCCCAAAATATTTCTTTAATTCTAGTACGTCACCGGAAATTAAAGAATTACCACAACGAATATTTCTATCTAATATCGGTAGAATTGAACGTCCATGAATAAGCCCATATTCATCCTCAAGCATTTTCAACATTAATGATAATTTTGTAACCTCAACAGCCTCCTCATCTATATCCACTCCAAAGATATGTCTCCGTAAAATTTCGCTTTTGTCTTCAATTGTAAGATGTACTTCTGTTTCCTCGTATTCAAATCCTAATTTATTCATTTTACTTTTAGACTTCTGCTTGCCTTTCTTTTGACTTCGATAATATTTCAACATTTCCTCATAAGCTCTGATGAGAAAACTCCCAGAACCACAAGCAGGGTCTAATATTCTCAATTTTTTTATTTTCCTATCTGACAATTCCTGTATTAACTTCCCAACAGTATTTTTTACTATATAATCAACTATATATTCAGGAGTATAGTATACTCCCCCAGCTTTCCGGACCTCTGGCTTCAATTCGTATTTTACTTGATAATCCGTTAATCTAACAGTATATCCAAGATACTGTTCATATATATTACCTAAGACCTCAATAGGAATAACATCAAACAGATATGGGTTGTAGGTTTCGAAAATTATCTCTCGCATTACTTTAAAATCAATAGCCAAATCACTTTCCCATTCCTTTGGACTGAACAGATCACTATCAAAGATTATATTATAATTTTTGAATTCTTCTTTGAGGAAAATCATCGTATTTTTTCCTACGGTCTCAGTTCTTTCTTCAAAGATTTCTTTCAATTTTGGTCGGTAGGTAAGACCACGGTCTTCACATGAACGCATAAATATAATACGATCAAGAAGTCTCTGGGTTATCTCTTTGAGAAAATACGCATCTTTTTCTCTCTCACCTGAATTAAAAAGTTCATGATTATTTTTGAAAATATCTTTCGCTAAGGAAACCCGCCACCGTTTAAGGTCATCAAGAATTGCTTTATCCACCGGGAGTCTATTCTTTGGTTTGACAAGAAGTAATTTATCAAGCTCTCCTTTAATTACCGAATCTTTAGATAATAACCATAGCTTGTCAAACTTTTCAAGATATTCTTCCCAATGTAAATCAATATTTAAACCTTTAAGAAAATTCCTTGAATCAGGCTTAACGGTAACATCAAATAGTTTAATTCCTTCAAAATCGGTCAAAAGAACAAAAGGTACTCCTTTCTTGTTATATCCATATCGAATTGCTTGCTCAATGTGTTTATTAAGGTCAGCCTTGATCGGTTTTGCCTCAATATAGATTTTAGTAACACCTTCAACTTTAAGCCCATAATCGACTCTACCTTTTGAAACTCTCTCTTCAGGACTTACCTCATCATTATTTCTTACATCCCAACCTAATACATCCTTTAATAGTGGTTGTATGAATGAGATTTTGGTGGCTTCTTCGTTATAGTCTTGCGCTCGTCCAGTCGCCAATTCTTCTCTGAATTTTTCAATTAACTTAGATAAATTTCTTTTCGCTTTTTCTTTAGTCAATTCCATTCTAATAATTCACTTTATTGAATTCTAAATAACCTTTATAATTAGTCAAGGGACTTTCTTAGATATTTATAGTATTTCTTGCATACCACCATTGACATTTAGAGGTTTCTTTGATATTATTTATAAATTTAAGGAGGTTACTATATGAAATTTCATTATTGGAAAATCTTATTATTGTTTCTTTTTGTATCTTTAATAATATGGATGATTTCCTCTGTGAAACCCTCTACGATAGAGCTTTCTATTGATCCTCTAACGCAGGCACGATCACAGAACAGGCAGATAATGAAGCATTTAAATGAAGCGCAGAACATTTTACGAAATGGGCAAATCGCAACGAATTCAGACATACCAAATTGGGCTCAGAATACCAAAGAACTCATAGAGGCTGCAATAGGAGTTACAGAGGACCAATCTCTCAGCTTAGATATGATAGCAGAAGGAAAACCCGGTATGGATATAAATACAACAGGTTCTTCTTTGGCATCAATAGTAGCTATACTCGGAACATTATCCACTATACTTTTATCTTGGCGAAAGGATATGCGGGATGCCCGCAAGGAAATCGAGCGACTACATACCAAAGGAATATAACAGTGGTATATCTGGGGTCATATATCTGGGGTCATATATCTGGTATATCTGGGGTCAAATCTCGACACTTGACAATATCAAATAATTGAGTCATTAGTCACTGGTCACTAGTCATAAGTCAAAACGAAAAAACAAAAATATCCGTGCAAATCTGTGTAATTTGTGGCTAATATTTTAGTTAGGATGTTACAACAAATAAAAAATCTTTGTGCTCTTTGTGTACTTTGTGGTTCAATCCCTGGTGTGGGGTGTGGTGTTTTTTAAACGAAAAAATCCTGTAAATCTTGTTAATCCTGTCTAAATTATTGTTAGAAAGTTGGGAGGTTGGGAAGTTAGGAAGTAAAAAAACAACAAAAAATCTTGTGTTAATCTTGTGGAATCTCGTGGTTGAAATTTGGGGTGTGGTGCGGCTCTGTGCTCTCTGTGGTAAAAGATTTCCCTAAGAGTTATCCGCCGTAACTTAAACGAGTAGCCAACACTTCGGGAAGACCGGCATCCAAAATCTTCTTTTGCGTTTTTTTTAAATCATATTCAATACGAATTCTCTCAACATACTTCCTGACCGAATCAAAAATCACAAAAGAAGCTCTTGGATCTCTATCTCTTGGTTGCCCAACACTACCGGGATTTATAATATATTTTTTATTAGAATCCAAATGAATCTCCGGAGAAGTTAATATATTTACAGCTTCCTTCGCGTCTTCAAAAATCACAGGTATATGGGTATGTCCTATAAAAAGTACTTCGCTCTCCATAATCTGAAAATCTACATAGGTATCAATTGCCCTCAAAATGTATTTCCATGATCCCGGTTGATTCAAAGAAGCATGGACAAAGCCTATATTTTCTTCTCTATATTTAAGGGGTAAACCTTTAAGGAAATTTATCTCATCATTATTCAAGGAATTCCTGCTCCACAATACTGCTTCCTTTGCATAATCGTTAAAATCCTCCATGCTTGTCAGTTGACAGACCGCGAAATCATGGTTACCCGCGAGAATAATATCCGAAACTTCTCTGGTTACTTTAATGCATTCTCCGGGATCAGCGCCATAACCTACAATATCTCCCAGACATATAATTCTATCTATATTCTCATCACAGGACTTAATATATTCTAATACAGAAAGAAGAGCTTCCAGATTCCCATGTATATCTGAAATTACGGCATATATCATAAAAGTCCTTTGTCTTTTGCTATCGAATCAAGTATACCATTGACAAATATACCTGATTTTTCAGTCGAAAACTCCTTTGCTATTTCAATAGCCTCATTAATAACTACTTTTGCCGGAACTTCAGGCAAGTATAGCAGTTCCAATACGGCAACCCCAAGAATGGTTTTATCCATAGCACAGAGTCGGTCCCACTCCCAATTCTCAAGAACCGTTCTAATTAATTTATCCGCCTCCTCCAGGTGTTTTTCCGCGAGGTTCAGCAGAATCTTCGTGAAAGTTACAGTTTCATCAGTGTAATCCTGTTTATTTAAACCGACAATTTTTTCGAGGTTATCGGGTAAAAATTCTAAATTTATTCTGGCAGGATAGAGTGTTTGGACCGCAAGAACCCTACCAAGCCTTCTACTTCCTTTATTCGTCACTTTTCAAGATTATCGTAAAGATTTATCATCTCAAGTGTTGCCGTCGCTGCATCCCAACCTTTGTTTCCAACCTTCATACCGGCTCTACTAAGAGCCTGCTCTTCAGTATCGGCAGTTATAACCCCATATCCAACAGGTTTTTCTATTTGCAATGAAATTTTGGCTATACCTTTCGTCGTTTCAGCTGTCAGATGGTCAAAATGAGGAGTTTCTCCTCTTATTAAAGTTCCAAGGACTAAAAAACCATCATATTTTTTAATATTAACTACCCTGGAAAGAAGCATGGGCAATTCAAAAGAACCAGGTACCCAATAAATATCTATATCCTGTTCTTTAACTTCATGTCGCATTAAACAATCAATTGCTCCTTCTTTTAATAGATTGGTGACCCTGGAATTAAAACGCGATATAGTAATTGCTATTTTAACTCCCTTACCTTTGATTAAACCTTTATATTCCATTTAACCTCCTTTTCTACCTATATTTAAATAATCAAGTAGAATATATATTTATACATTTTTAAGTGTATGACCTAATTTATTTTTCTTTGTTTTAAGATATTTAATATTTTCTTCGGTAGGTTTGATTTCTATTGGAATCCCTTTTGTAACTTTAAGACCGTATCCCTCAAGCCCTACAATCTTCCTCGGATTATTGGTGAGAAGACGAATTGTTGAAAGACCAAGATCTTTAAGAATTTGAGCTCCTATTCCATAATCACGTAAATCTGTTTTGAACCCTAACTTTTCATTTGCCTGTACCGTATCGAGTCCCTCATCCTGAAGTTTATAAGCTTTGAGCTTATTTAGCAACCCAATTCCTCTACCTTCCTGTCGCATATACAATAAAACACCCCTACCCTCTTTCTCTAAAGTTCTCAGGGCACTTTCCAGTTGACCTCCGCAATCACACCGCTGGGAATGAAGTGTATCACCTGTTAAACATTCGGAATGAACTCTGACAAGAACGTCTTTTTGGTTTGCAACTTCCCCTTTGACAAGAGCAAGGTGAACCTTATCATCTATGATATTCGAATAGGGAATCAGTTTAAATCTCCCGAAATTAGTTGGAAAATCGACTTCTGCTTCTCTATTAATTAATTTTTCTCTTTTTCTCCTGTACTCTATCAAGCTTTTTACTGTCGCCATTTTAAGATTATGCTCTTCTGTAATCTCAAGGAGACGCGGCAATCTTGCCATTGTTCCGTCCTCATCCATTATCTCGCAAATAACAGCTGAAGGATATAACCCTGCAATTTTCGCAATATCGATAGAAGCTTCAGTATGACCGGCTCTTCTTAAAGTACCTCCTTCTTTTGCCTTTATCGGAAAAATATGCCCGGGTCTTGAAAGATCCGTGGCTTTCGTTTTAGGGTCGATAAGCTTTTTTATGGTAAGCGCCCTATCAAATGCACTTATACCCGTACTGGTACCTTCTTTAGCATCTACGGAAACGGCAAAAGCAGTTCCGTGGCGAGCTGTAATATTTGTTGTCATCAAAGGCAATTCAAGCTCAATCAATCTTTTCTCAAGCAATGAAACACAAATCAATCCACGCCCCTCCTTTGCCATAAAATTGATTATCTCCGGGGTGACTTTCTCCGAAGCCACAACAAAATCTCCTTCATTTTCCCTGCCTTCGTCATCAACGATAATAATAGGAAAACCCTTCTTCACCTCTTCGATTATATCTTCTATCAAACTGAACTTAATCATCTAAATTCCAATAATCTTTGTAAATATCTGGCTAAAGGGTCTACTTCCATATTCAAAAGATCTCCTTTCTTTTTGTGTTTAAAGTTTGTATTTGACAATGTATGCTCAATCATAACAATTTTAAAACTGCTTTCCTTAACTTCAGTAATTGTAAGAGAAACTCCATCAAGTGCGATACTGCCTTTTTCAGCTATAAACATTGCTAACGCTGAAGGATACTCAACCACAAACTCAGAAGAATCCGGGGTCTTATTTATACTCAATATTTTACCAACACCATCAATATGTCCGTAAACAAGATGCCCATGAAGCAAATCATGAATAGAAAGTGAAGGCTCAATGTTTACCCAATCGCCAACATGGAGATGAGGAAGATTGCTTCTTTTAACAGTCTCGGAAGAAACATCAAAAATCGAGGTTTTTCCTGCTATTTTCGATACAGTCAAACAGGCACCGTTAAGGGCAATACTATCACCAATATTCAGGGGAAATGGAAGTCTTATATGTATATTCATATCTTTTCCGCCTTTTTTTAACCTATCAAGCTTGATTACATTTCTAATTATTCCCGTGAACATTTATCGCCTCTATTAAAACATCCTCTCCCATTTTTTTCGCACTTACATCTAAAAAAACTCTTTCTAATGAAGAATTTAAAAGCGGTACGCCTTTACCTATAAAGGAAGGAGAAAAGAAAAGAAGATACTTGTCTACAACTTCTGCCTTAACAAACTGAGTATAAGTTTCACTGCCTCCTTCTACCATAATGGAAATGATATTCTCCTTACCCGCTCTCTTCAATATATCCTTAACATCTATTAAGCCGTCCTTTTCTTTGAAACTCCATATTATCGCATCAGGATATTTCTCTTTTGCGCTCTTATCAGTCGTTACCAGAATAACCTTACCGCCTCTCCTAAAAATTTTTGCATCCAGAGGGCACTTGAGGTCGGGATCTATTATGATTTTGTATGGCTGTTTGCTCACTTTAACTTCTCGTACAGTCAGCCTGGGATTATCCATCAAAACAGTTCCGACTCCAATCAACAATGCATCAACTCTATTTCGCATGGTGTGAACTTCCTTATGCGACGCCTCTCCTGATATCTTGAAAATTTCTCTCTTGGGATCTCCTATCCTTCCGTCAAGGGTAACTGCTGCTTTTAAAATCACGTAAGGTGTTTTCGTTGTAATATATTTTAAGTAAAAAAGATTCAATTCCTTTGCTTCTTCTTCAAGAATACCATTTTTGATCCTGATGCCTTTACTTTCCAGATATTCAAAACCTTTACCATTAACAAAAGGATTGGGGTCTTTTATCGGAGCAACGACTCTGCTTATACCACTGGACACTATACGTTCCACACAGGGAGGCGTATTACCATAATGACAACAGGGCTCAAGTGAAACATATAAAGTAGCGCCTTTTACTTGGTCACCCGCCTGGGCGATCGCCTCTACTTCTGCATGTGGAGTTCCCATACCCTTGTGATAACCCCTGCCCACGACAACACCGTCTTTTACGACACAGGCTCCGACAAGAGGATTAGGAGAAACTATCCCTTCGCCATTTTTGGCAAGCTCGAATGTTTCTTTTATAAAATGTTCATCTAACCTATTCATAAAAAAAACCCCTCTCCGGGGGTTTCTCAATTTAATTCTCTTCTCTCATCCGGACTTTAACCGTCGGCTTCGGAATTTCACCGAATCAGGATTACTCCTCGCGGGCTTTTACCGCCGGTTGGGAATTTCACCCAACCCCGAAGAGATACTTTATAATTACAATATTTCGAGACTTTGTCAAGGGGGAAAAGACAGGAAAAAAATTACCACAGAGTACACCCTGATACGGTCGTTCCCTGTTAAATATCGCTTCGCATTTCACAGGGTAAACCTCCCTACGGGGCCTGCCCCGTGGAATGGAAGTTGTTGCATGATGAATTCCTATTCCACAGGGCAAGTGGGGCTGGCAGATAAACACTGATAAAAAAAAGATTTATTTTGTTGTTTAAAAACAAAAAAGTATTTTGGGATGGGTAGTTGGGCAATCCGTGCTAATCCGTGAAAATCTGTGGCTAATTAATCTGGGGTGGAGGGGGGATTCAAATCCAAAAAATCTGCGTTTATCTGCGTCCAATTATCGGGTGTGGGATTGACAAAATTTGTTTATTTTCTATCTTCAATAAACAATGAGCTATTTTCTTCTTATTATAGGGCTTATTTTACTTGTTAAAGGAGCCGATTCTATGATTGATGGGGCAGTCGATCTTGCCTCAATTTTCGGACTTTCCCCACTTTTCATTGGACTTTCGGTTACAGCTTTCGGTACAAGCGCACCTGAAGCGGCTGTTTCAATTAAAGCAGCTCTTTCATCCTATCCCTCGATTTCTTTTGGGAATGTTATCGGAAGCAATATCGCAAACATCGGTCTTGTCCTTGGACTCGGCGCTCTGGTATGGTCTCTTAAAGCCAAAAAGTCAACTATAAAATGGGAAATACCTTTTTGTCTGATAACAATCATTCTACTTATTTTTCTTGTTCGTGACGATTGGTACGGCACGGGAGAAACTTATCTCTCGCGGTTTGATGGAATAATTTTACTTATTCTCTTTTCTCTTTACATTTCTTACCTCTATTCGATGGCAAGAAAGGACAGAAGAATTTTTCACCTTAATACAACCCCAACAAAAATTGGGCACTCAAAAAAACAAATATTTAAAGCTACCGCTTTATCAATAATTGGTATAGCCGGGGTTCTTCTCGGAGCCCATCTGATTGTCGATAACGCCGTTGTAATAGCAAGAAGACTTGGGATATCCGAAATCATGATAAGCGTTACAATAATAGCTCTTGGGACTTCTCTTCCGGAAGGGGCAACTTCCCTTGCCGCAATGAAAAAAGGGAAATCGGATATTGCCATAGGCAACGTAGTAGGAAGCAATATTTTCAATGTTTTGTTTGTACTCGGGGTAACTTCAACAATTCGGCCTATCAAGTTCCCCATTTTAGCTTTCAAAGATTTATTAATCGTTACCGGAATTTCTGCTGTTATTCTTTTATTTGCATACACAAAGAGTAAAATATCAAAAAAAGAAGGAGGAATACTCCTTCTTTTCTACATGCTTTATATTGCCTTTGTGATTATAAGAAAGTAAAAAAAATTAAAGTCCCGGGGTAAAATCTATTTTATCGTTCAACTTCTTAACAAATTCTCCGGCGAGCTTTACCGCATTTTCAATATCAGCCAGAGAAACAATCTCAATGGGAGTATGCATATAACGGTTAGGGAAACTGATTAAACCTGTAGCTACACCACTTCTGTTAAGCTGCATAGCATTTGCATCCGTACCGGTTGCTCTTGGAGCTGCCTCAATTTGATAATCAATATTGTTTTTCTTTCCCGTTTCGATCAACATATCAAAAATAACAGAATTAATGTTTGCGCCTCTTGCGATTACGGGACCTTTGTTAAGAGAAATATCTCCGTATTTTTTCTTCTCGGTAGTTGGATGATCAGTAGCAATTGTTACATCAAACGCCAGACCCAAATCGGGAGCAATACCAAACGCGCTGGTACGGGCACCCCTAAGTCCTAATTCTTCTTGAACCGAAGAAACACAAAACAAATTTACCGAAATCTTTTCCTTCTCTAAATATTTTAGAAGCGCTCCCGCGGCAAAAACTCCGGCTTTATTATCGGTTGCTTTTGTAAGTACAAGGTCATTCCTCATTTCTTCCATACCTAACTGAAAAGTTATAGGATCTCCAACCGAAACGATACTTTCCGCTTGCTTTTTGTCCTTAGCTCCAATATCTATCCACAGATCCTTTAACTTGGGTGTCTTACTTTTTTCCTCTTTTTCCATCATATGAATAGCTTTCCTGCCGATAACCCCACGCACTTTTCCTTTACTTGTATAAATATCTACTTTAAGACCGGGTAAAACAGAAGGATCCACACCTCCTATAGAACAAAAGTATATAAAGCCATCGCTATCAATAAAATTGACCATAAAACCAATCTCATCAGCGTGACCGGAAACCATAAGTTTCAACTTCCCCTTACCTTTTCGCAAAGCAATCACATTGCCATGAACATCTGTTTTGACTTCGTCGGAATATTTTCTTACGAACTTTCTGTATACTTCCTGAGCGGGCTCCTCAAAACCTGAAGGGCTGGGAGCTTCAACAAGTTCACGAAAAAACTTCTTTAATTCTTTATCCATATCATCTTTCTCCTTAGTTTCATTATAGCCTAATACAATTAAAAGTCAAGATAACATAACGAAGAAGCCAGAAGCCGGTAGTCAGCATTCGGAATCCCACCCCAACTAGAATTTCAACCACGAGATTACACAAGATTACCACAAGATTCTTTTACTGTTTTTTTGATACAGGACACATGACTCACGACGCAAGACTCAAATCTACTTCCCGGCTTTTTCGAACCGCAAGGAAAGTAAGACGTCAGCTTCATTGACCGAAATTTTTACATTGTGTTGTTTCAAGATCAGTCTTATAAGAGGTATGTCTAAATATTTTATGTCGGAATCACCCGTTAAGGGATTATCGAATTGAAAGATAGGCGCATTCTCCAGTTTAGAAAAATCGGTTATTAATGGTTTGAAACCCTTTAAATTAAGATACACATATTTCCCTTTTCCCTCTAATTTTACTCGTAACTTTTCACTCTTTTCCTTTAAGCCAATCGCAAATAATTCTTTGAGGGACTTAACCAACCAATTATAATTGCCTTTTACGAATAATTTCTTTTTTCCCTTACTAAATCTAAAAGGTACATAATCAAAATTTGAGATTACTTCATTCAAAACTAAGTTAAGGTCTACTTTTTCATTAACATCTATAGCCTTATTTGCTCCTATCTTCGCAATATCCAGGAGTTTTTCCACCATATCCTTCATTTCCAAAGACGCGCCATAAATTATCTCGACCATCTCTTTGTAATTCTCCGGAAAATCTTTCTGGTCTTTTAAAATACTGGACAAACCCAAAATAGGTGTAAGGGGTGTTCGCAAGCGATGTGATAATCCGGCCACGAAATTGGCATTTGCTTCCTGCAGATACTTCAGCCTACCAAGCTCTATTCTCTCAGTAATATCACCAATCTGTATAATGATATACTCCATCTCTATACCGGAAGAACTTACCTCTTTGGCTCTGGACAACTCAAAATTAAAATGAGAGTCCTTCCCATTTTTTCGAATAACCGCTTCAAAACTTCCTTTATCCTGAGTTTTTTTGATATTCTTTAAAATATCACTGTAGGGCAAAACTTCTTCAAGCCTTTTTCCCTCAATATCCTTTTTTTCGAGTATCTCTTCAACTGTCGAATTTGATTTCCTTATAAACCCTTTTTCGCCCAAAATGATTATTCCTCCCGGCAAAGAATCAATAACAGAGTTTAGAAAATCTTCGGACTTCGAAAGACGCTCACTGAGAAGAGCCATTTTAAGTTCGGAAGAAACCTGGGCAGCCAACTGTTCTAATATCTCCTTACTTCTATTAGTGTAATCTCCTCCCTGACTATTAATCACCTCAATTACTCCAATAGTTTCTCCGTCTACTATAAGAGGTGCCGCAAGGAGAGATTCCGTGCTAAAACCGGTTTGCCTATCAAATTTATCTGCGTACCCCGCTTTTACAGGTCTATTCACAACAAAGGACTTTCCTTCCCTGGCAGTCCTACCTGCTATTCCTTCTCCGATTTTTATCCTTTTCCCCTGTAATTCGGTTGCCATAGGACCACTGACAATTTTAAAGACCAGTTCATCCGTATCACGATCCACAAGAAACAAAGTTGCAGCCTCACTTTCAAGGACTTCCTGTGAAAGATCGAGAATTCTCTTTAAGAGCTCATTAAGATTTTCGCTCTCAGTTATCTGTCCCAACTTCTTCTTTAATTGCATTTCGCTCCAACAATCGAACTACTTTATCCCATAAAACCTCAAGATCCGGAGGTTTGGTTACAAACTCAACATCCAATTTGCCTTTAGAAATAATATCGACATCTTCTTTTAAATGTTCGTATGCTGTACAGACAATAACTGGGAATTTATAACCTCTTTCAATTAAATTCTCGAGAACCTCCAAACCATGTTTTCCTCCCATTTTAATGTCCAGAACGATAAGATGATAATCATTCTTGCTAAGCTTTTTGCCAACTTCAAACCCATTCTCCGCGGTATCAACCTCAAAACCTTTGAGTTTGAAAAATTCCTTGAATAAGTATAAAATGGAAGGAACATCATCAGCAACCAATACTCTAGCCATTTTCTCCTCCTTTTTTTGGTAATTCTATTGTAAATACCGTACCTTCGCCTTCCTTACTATCCACAAAAATTTTTCCTTTATGGGAAGCAACTATTCTATAAACAATTGATAGACCGAGGCCGGTTCCGCTCTTTTTACTGGTTACAAAAGGTTCGAAAATTTCATCCCTCTTATCTTCCGGAATGCCCGAACCGTTATCTTTTACCTTTGTTATTATGTTACCATTATTCTCGTTTAAATCAACAGTTATTTCTCCGTTTTTATCCAACGCATCACACGCGTTATTTATCAAATTACTGAAAATTCTCCTGATTTTCTCCTTATCCGCATCAATTTCATAATTTCCCTTATCATGTTTAAATTTGATTTTAATTTTCTTTTCTTTTATATCTTTAGACTTTTTGAAATCAGTTACGATATCACGCAAAAAAGACGTATAATCAAACGTCTCTACATTCAACTTCTGATCCTTCGAAAAATCAAGCATGTCTCCTATTAATTCATTTATTATATTTGCAGCCTTTAAAATTTCCTTACCGTATCTTTTACCCTTATCATTTTTTGAAGACATTGTGAGGATTTGCGCTAAACCGCTAACGGTGCCGAGAGGATTTCTTAAATCATGTGCTATCTGAAGAGTCAGCTTACCTAACCGATTTATTCTCTCCGAACGATGCATCTCGTTTTCCATTCTCTTTCGCTCAGTAATATCATTAAACACAACTATTGCACCCTGCTTATTTTTACTCTCATCCTTAAAAAACGAAAGGTTGATACCCCAATATCTGTTCTTCTTCATTTTTACAAGATGGCTATTCTTCTTCGGGTTGCCATATTCTTTAACACATTCCTGTAAAATAGCTACAATCTCGTTACCTCCTTTCGCAAGTTCCTGTGCCCTGGGATTAATTAATCTCATAACCATCTCCCCATCTACATCCTCAAAAACAGCGATTCCGGCGTTTATCGAACTCACAACTTCTCTATAAAACCGCTGAATATCTCTTTTCTCCTGTTCTTCTTTCCTTTTAACTTTTTCAATCCTCTCTTTCATTAGTTTATTCCATAAACTGCTTATGAAAGCGGTCAAAAGCAAGAAAACAAGCTTTAACAGAATAACCGGATCCTGAAAGGAAAAACCTTCTCTCTGTTGAACAAGCCATATATAAATCCCGGCACTTGCGATTGTAATGGCTATAGATGAAGCCAGACCCGCCGAAATCGAAGCCATCATTATGGTAAGAAAATAAAAAATATAATAATCCGAACTTATATTTCCCGTTAAATAAAAAACAATGGAAACAACAACAATATCAAAAAGGAATAAAGCAAACAGGACCAATTCCCTTCTCATTAGTTTTGGCTTCCATATCCTTAAAATTAAATTAAAAACAAAATAAATAAAAGCTATTTTGTAAATGATATCAATTCTAATAAGATCATCCGTCGCATAACCAGCTATAAGAATTATAGAAAGCAGAACAAGCCACCTGAACACCAAAAATACATCTAAGTCATTACTTTTTCCTAACTTAATCATCATGTTTAATTACTATAAAAGAATTATTCCAATTGTTAACACATTCAATACCAAGCACATAAACAAGAAAGTGCTCCTATGGCTATTACTATTGAAATAAACAAGTGTAGAATATACTTGACAATATACTCCTTCTATATATATTAAATATTAAGATTGAACACTTTAGCGAAACATATTACGAGGAGGGATTATGGCTAATAAAGTACTCATTATAGACGACGATGAAAAGCTCTTAAAGTTATTAAGCGAAACGTTAGAAAACGAGGATTTTATTGTATCGACTGCCTCAACCGCAGAAGAAGGACTCAACAGATTCAAAGAAATTGATTTCGATGTTGTACTGGTCGACCTTGTGCTCCCGGATATGGATGGAATCGAATTGTTAAAAACAATAAGGAATATTGATTCCGATTTCCCCGTAATAATGATAACAGGACATGCCTCTATTGATCTTGCTGTAAAAGCAATGCGTATGGGTGCTTTTTACTTTATCGAAAAACCTGCCTCTATAAAAGCCATATTGGAAATATTAAAAAGAGCTATAGAGCAGAAGGAACTAATGATAAGCTATCAATCTTTAAAGAAAACGGCCGAGGAAAAATTTAGTTTTTCCGGAATAATAGGAAAAAGCAAGCAAATGCGAGAAATTTTCGAATTAATCGAACGGATAGCTTCCGCGGAGGCAACGGTATTAATCCAGGGAGAATCGGGAACCGGCAAGGAATTGGTAGCAAAAGCGATACATTTTAATTCAACAAGAAAAGAAAACCGATTTGTCGCCATAAACTGTAGTGCCCTGCCGGAAACACTGCTTGAAAGTGAATTATTCGGCTATGAGAGAGGAGCCTTTACCGGCGCCAACAAGAAAAAGAAGGGACTTTTTGAGATTGCCCATAAGGGGACAATTTTCCTTGATGAAATTGTGGAAACATCACCTGCATTTCAGTCAAAGCTGCTCCGAGTATTAGAAGACAATACTTTCTATCCTGTTGGTTCCACCGACGAAAGAAAGACCGATACAAGAATCCTTGCAGCTACAAACAGAAATATCGAAGATGCATTAACTAAAGGAAATTTCAGAAAAGACCTATATTACCGTCTGAATGTGGTCAAAATATCCTTACCACCTCTCAGGGATAGAAAAATTGACATTCCATTGCTTACTCAGAAATTTTTAAAGATTTATTCCGATAAAAATCGTAAAGAAATTCTAGGAGTTTCCGATGAAACGATGGAAGTATTAATGCGTTATTCCTGGCCCGGAAATGTCCGTGAGCTTGAGAATGCGATCGAACGAGCGGTCATACTTTGCCAGGAGAAAACTATCCTTGCGGAACATCTGCCGGAGCGAACAAGCAGAGGCGAGGAATTAGAACCTTCAAATATTCTTGAATATGAAGCGGCAAAAGAATCTTTTGAAAAGAAATATCTTAGAAACCTATTAAAACAAACTGAAGGAAATGTTACCAATGCATCAAGAACTGCTACAATGACCAGACAAAACATTTATCTTAAACTTAAAAAATACAACATCAATCCGAAAGTTTACTATCCCAGAGAATAAATAGAATCAAGAAGCCAGGAGTAAGCATTCGAGATCTCTTCTCAACCCAAAAACTGGTTTTACCACAAAGGACACCCTGATACGGTCGTTCCTCCCTACCCCGATACGGTCATTCTTCCCTACGGGGCAAGCGGGGCAGGCAGAGAGCACAAAGTTTATTTTTTTGTTTTTCCTATTCAACCATTCGACTTTATTCTTCTCAATCATCTTTCTGTTTAATTAAACCAACTGCATCCTCCAACGCAAGCAGAAGCTTAGATAAACCATCTCCGGTTTTAGCAGAACCTTCAATAACTTGAAAGGGTTTTGGAAAATCTGTCAGCAACCTATCAATTTTTCTTCTCTCCGGGTTAATTTCCGGCTTACGATTAACGAAAATCAGATAAGGGACTTTTAGAGTTTCCAATTCCTTTAATAATTTGGTGTCTTCCTTATTAAAATGGTGTGAACTGTCCAATACAAATATTGCAATATCTATACCTTCCGTCAGGCATTTACGTACAGGAGTTAGATGTGATTGACCGGGAGTTCCAAAGAGATGAAATTCCTGTCCCCTGAAAATAATTTTCCCATAATCTAACGCTACTGTCCTACCCCCATATTTGACATTCAAAGCTCCGGGAACCAAATGTTGGATCAGTGTACTCTTATCTGCTTCCGATTTACCAAAAAAAACAACCTTAGCTTTATTCATTAATCACCCCTTTATTAAAGCATCCCTATTACGTTTGGCAAAATTAAATTAATAAGTAGCCCAAGCTTTAGCTCCCGACTATCCACAAGTATCGCCCATCGGTATTTTGTAAATGTAACAACTATTAGGGTTTTGTTATCTTCAAGGTCCATTAGATAATATCCGTTTATAGATGGCAATTTCATTTCACATAGATACTTATTTATATTCTGAGTCATTCCATTGAAGAGTTTACCGATTTCAGGGAAACTGTTGTAAGAAGTCAGCGTATTGCTATCTGTAATAGTAAAAATATCGGTGGCTAACAAAGCTTTCCCCAGTTCTTTTTTCAGAAGATCAATTGCTTTGTCAAATTTCTTTGTTTCCACCTCAATTTTATTGTTTTTCCTATGGATTTTATCATCAGGCTCCTCATGCTCTTTGACATCTTCCTTTTCTTCAACTATCTTTTCGTCTAAACGTTTCATCCCTTCAAGCAAAACATATTCAAGAGACACACCGGAGATGGTAATCCTGTCATGTTCTCTTTCTCTTACAACAATATCCACATCACCGAAAGAAAGCATTTCAAAAACAGCTTCTATGCCTTCAATATTATCTGCTTCAGCGTCAATCAGGCTCCCTTCTTTAAACCATATTCTACCACTTTTATTTGTTTTCCTGCTTTTCACGACAACAGAAGCGGTTTTCTTCTCCATGCTTATAAGCTCTAAAACTGTTGCAAGGGACATTTTTCTTATACTGGTTAATTCATCCCCCGAGAGTTCCAACCCTTTTTCTACTTCCCTGATCATTTCTTTAAGATCTATAGGTTTATCAACAAACTTAATGGCACCTCTATTCATTGCATGATCCTTCAATTTCGGAGTTCCATAAGCTGTAATAAGAATAATTGGAATGGCAGGATATTTTTTGTCTACAAGATTAACAAGTTCCAACCCGCTCATACCGGGCAGTTTCTGATCCGTTATAAGCAAAGATATGGGATGCTTTCCAAGAGACTTCCAGGCATCTTCTGCATTTGTATGTGTAATAAGTTTGAGATTTTTTATTGAGTATTCCAACCCATCCTTCATGTTTTCCAGAAACGAAATATCATCATCAACAAGCATAATCATATGTTCACTCATAACCTACTACTCCTGAAAGAAATCGTTACTGTCGTACCCTTTCCTGTCTCGCTGCCAAATTCAAGATTTCCACCCTGCGTTTTTATTATCTTGGCAGCCTGGTAGAGCCCAAGACCGGCTCGATCTTTTTTGGTGGTAAAGAATGGTTCGGCAACCTTTGACAAATCATCTTCTGAGATTCCGCTGCCTGTATCGGTAATTTTGATTGTTGCCTCGGTATTGTTTATTGAGTATTGAAATAATAGAGCCTTCTTCGAAGAATTTTCCATTGCCTCTACGGCATTCTCAAGAATTTTCGTGAGCGCAACAAGAATTAAAGGACTATCTCCATTTATAAAGAAATCTTCTTTTTCATATACGCAATCGAACCCGACATCTTTACTTTTACAATACTTATTAAAACTTTTTTCACAATCTAAAATCAATTTGGTAAGATTCACCTCAAAAGAACCAATCCCCTCATATCTCGAAAATTCTCTTAAGGTGGAAAGCAATGACTCCATGCGTTTTATCTCTCCAAGAGATCTGGTCAAATACTCTTTTCTTTTTGAATCATCAATATCTTCGTACATATGCTCAAGAACTTGCAACGAACATTTCATAGCGTTTACCGCGTTCCCAACAGAATGTCTGATATGAGAAATGATAGCGCCTATAGATGTAAACCTTCTTACTTCAGCAAGATTCCTTTCCAGTTGTTTTACCCTTGTTATATCTTCCGTGATAAACAGATATTCTCCGTTTTTTATTTTAACGGCAGAAACAAGGAAAGACCTACCCCACTCATTCCTTATAGACTGAAGTTTCTCTTTACCCTCTACTTCAAGCACCTTTGGAAGAATACATTCCTTACAGACCCTATCCTTTCCGAAAACAGCTTTATAACATTTTTCTCCTATTAAATCTCTTGGATGATTTCCGCTCATTTCAGCAACAGCGCTATTTAGCTTAACCAGATTATAATCTCCATCCACCACATATATCATCTCACTTATAGCATCTATTGTTTTGTACCAGGATACTATAATCTCACTGAGATCCGTTTTTGGCGAACAAGCTTCAACAAGAAAAATATTTTCCGAAGTATCCGAAATTTCAAAAGGAGTGATTTTAATTGTTATCTGATTTAATCGCCCATCACATTCAACCTGAACTTTCCTTTCGGTTTTTTCCCGAAGATTTTCTAAATCAATATCACCAGGAATAATCGAATCAACAGAATAACCACATTCCTTGAAAGATTTGTTACTAAAAAGAAGGTTTCCGGATTTATCTAAAATCACAAAAGAACAATCCAAACAATCCAGTATCCTTTTAAGCTCTTCACTTCCCAACTCGAGGATAAGATTTTTCATATTTATAGTATACTCCGAAAAATATAAAATTCAAGGTAAAAAATAATAGAATTTTACAATATTAGTCTATTATATTTGACCAAAATTCAAAAATATAGGGCAAAAGGGGATTACCGCTTGAAATTTCACAAAAAACATATATACTCATTACTGTAAAACATTAATCTTTTTATGTTTTGCTAAAACGTTAACAATCAAAATTAAATTTAGGGGGAATAAGATGGAAAGATTATTATTGGTTTCTTTTTTATTAATCGGTGTAACTGCACTTGAATCAAAAGCGCTTGAATTACCTGCTATTTTCGGTGATAATATGGTAATGCAGCAGAAGACAGCAGCACCGATCTGGGGAAAGGCTTCCGCGGGTGAAAATATAGAAGTAATTTCAACATGGGGAGAAAAAACCGTGGCGAAAGCAAAAACCAACGGAAGATGGCTTGCAAAACTCAAAACACCCGAAGCAGGCGGTCCGTACGAAATAAAAATAAAAGGAAAAGATTCCGAAATAACGTTTAAGAACGTACTTGTAGGTGAAATATGGGTGTGTTCGGGGCAATCCAATATGGAAATGCCTCTCGGGGGTTGGCCTCCGCGAGATACGATAAAAAATTCCGCAAAAGAAATAAAAAATGCCGGCTATCCTGAAATCCGATTATTTAGCTTATCAAGAAGCGTTTCCGTAAAACCGAAAGAAGATTGTAAGGGTTCCTGGGAACAGTGCACTTCTGAAACGGCAAAGAATTTCAGCGCGACAGCTTATTTCTTCGGTAAGAAAATTCACGAACAACTTGGAATCCCTATCGGACTGATCAATACAAGCTGGGGGGGTACACCCGCTGAATCATGGGTTGCTCCCAAATACCTTGATAAAGTAGATGGGTTTTCGGATTTCGTGGCAAATCTAGATAATCTTAGTTTACAGGAAGATAAATACATTAAATGGCTTGGTTCTTATCCGGTAATTACGCCGACTAATGAGACCGAGACTGTAGGTAAAGGCATATGCTTTGGCGATACAAATTGCCTTCTTTCGGACTTTGATGATTCTTCCTGGAAAGAGATGAACCTTCCTACACAGTGGGAGAGCGTCGAATTGGGCGTTTTCGATGGGGTAGTATGGTTTAGAAAAAAAATAAATATTCCCGAATCGTGGACAGGTAAGGATTTAATGTTGGAACTTGGTCCGATTGACGATATAGACATAACCTTCTTTAACGGTGAAAGAATCGGAGGTTACGAGGGGATGGGTTTCTGGACAGTCGATCGTAAATATAAAATTCCTTCCAATCTGATTAGAAAAGGCGAAAATGTAATCGCGGTAAGAGTAGTAGATTTGCAGGGTGGTGGGGGAATTTACGGCAAAGAAGAACAAATGAGAATTTATCCGATGAATGCGAAAGACGTAAAACCGATAAAGCTTTCCGGAGCGTGGAAGTACCTTCCCGTTGCACAATACAGAGAAGGCATTTTTTACGTCTTCGGGGTGGAGGAAAACGACTTCTATACCACAAGACCGGATTTCAAGGGAATAACCGCATACACTCCCACAGTTCTATACAACGCGATGATTGCACCTATTGCCCCTTACGGAATTAAAGGCGCAATATGGTATCAAGGAGAATCAAACGTAGGAAGAGACGAGCAGTATAAAAAACTTTTCCCCGCTATGATAGAGAGCTGGAGAGCTGCCTGGAATGAGGGTAAATTTCCGTTTTACTTTGTGCAAATTGCCCCTTACGTATACGATGGAGAAGACGACCCGGCTTCCGCAAAACTCCGCGAAGCACAACTTGTAACCATGTTATCCGTACCGAACACAGGTATGGCTGTAACTCTAGACATAGCAGAGGTGGACAACATTCACCCGCCGGACAAACTTAACGTGGGAAACAGGCTTGCCCTGTGGGCTCTTGCCAAAGATTACGGAAAAGAGGATATCGTATATTCCGGTCCGGTTTACAAATCCATGCTTAAAAAAGGCAGTAGAATAACATTATACTTCGATCACGTCGGAAGCGGTCTCAAGGCAAAAGGAGATACACTTACGGGGTTCAAGGTTGCCGGAGAGGATAAAGTATTTGTAGACGGGGAAGCCTATATCAAAGGGAACACCGTGGTAGTTTACAGTAAAAATGCCTACGACCCGGTTGCGGTCAGGTATGCTTTCACGAATGGCTCCGTTGCAAGCCTCTTTAATAAAGAAGGTCTCCCCGCTTCTTCTTTCAGGACTGATGATTGGGATGAGTGAGGGGGGAGGTGATTTTTAATCTTCTTTAACAAGAAAAATCAAATGGTGACGATTGTGAATAGCATCGATTTGTTCTAATCTTAAATTATTACCATCAAACCAATAATCAAATTCTCCATTCAAAATTAAAGTCCAGTCAAATTCGGCTGTATGAGGTACCATATCATTCAATACCATTATTTCTCCAATTATTGAATATTCCCCTCCACCAGATGGAGGCAAAAGATATTCTTTGCCCCGGCAAGAATAACTGGTATCAGTAAATATAAATGTTGCAGGTCCGCTATTCGCAAAGGAACCATCAGTATTATAGTGATGGATAATTGAATAAGTTCCATTGTAAGTTCCTGGTTGGAAAATCTCAAGTGAATTAGACTTATTACAATTAAGGCAACACATTAAGATAAATATAAATGTAAAAAATATAAAATTTTTCATAATCACCTCTTTAGCAATTCTAGATAAAATTACGCAGATTTAGTTCCCTAAAAATATAAACGATTCTATTTTGATAATTAAATTATAGAAAAGTACTAAGGATTTGTCAAGGACAAATTTTGCTATTAATGGTCGGCAGGTAGAATTATAAGAAATCTAAGTATGATTATCATTCTTCGTTTTCTGAAATAAATGGAGCCCGAGTTGTTTTTTAATCGAGGAAGAGTTGTATTCTCTAAATTTCTTCCAGGTAATCTCCGGATGAAGCAAGAGACCAATAAGTAGAAGAAAAAGAGACGCAAATATACAATAATCAGCTATATTAGCCACACCGGGACCGAACCAATCAATCCAGTCTCTTGTATATCCTCAAAAAATACGATCCGGTAGTGCTCCGAGAATGGAACCGGTAAACAAAATAAAAAAACTTCTCAGAGATAATGTTAAATATTTATGGAGTTTTGAATAATAAATAAAAGAAAGTGCTAAAAACAAAAAACCAAGCATTATCAAGAAAATCCTGAAGAGTCTCCAATTACTACCTACGCCAAATAATCCTCCGTAATTTATCTTGTACGTAAGCCCTAATACTCCCTTTATAACCCAAAATGTCTTATCGGGGTCAAAATATAACTGTGCATTATTTCTTGTAATCACATCAATAGCAGCAATAAATATAATCCAGAATATCGTTAGATAGTGTTTATTTATCTTCATTAAACTTTTCATAGTATTTAGAAAGTCGATTTTTGATATCGAGGGTAAGATTTTCCTTCCCTAATTTATCAACAATCTTTTCCAAGTCATAGTAATTGGTATCCAGCTTTATTTCACCCTCGGATAAGAGACCTCTAAGGAAAATATCCAGGGATTTTAAATATCTCTCGTAACTTATATCCGCTTGATTCTGGACTTCGTAAATTTCACCTTCTTCTTTTAATAAAGTCGCAATTATTATACATTTATTTACGTCCGGAATTTTATCTATTGCAATAATTGAAATTAAATCCTCCGTGCTAAAAGAATTTATGAAAAGAGAATCAAAGCCCAGAAGCTCCTTGCATGTTTCGCCGATAAGAGAGTGTGCTTCTTTATAATTTTTACTTTCTTTTAATTTTAAGATTCTGCTTAAAGCTTCAGCAAACTGTTCTATGAGTCTCATCAAGTAATCTCTACGAATCATAAAAAAGCCCCTTCGAAAATTGGTTTCAATTTTGAGATATTATTAAAATTCAATTATTCCCTTCTTTCATAGATTGTAGATATTTACCTGGATTTGTCAAGAATATGTTTATTGCCGAAAGCCATCGGCAATAAAAAATTTAGCGTGCTATAAGTCTTTACGCCGTTAGCCTAATACCTGAAATGTATAAACCTTGTTATTTATCTTTACGAACTATTTCAAAACTTACTATACACCGCGTAACCGGAGTTCTTCTTATAATAACAAAATCATTGTTTTTAATCTTTAAATAATGATTGATACCAATATGATGGACCCTCCGATCTAATATAATCATGCACATCGGCAAATAAGAAGAATAAAGAACATCATCAGAACCCTTTTGAGCAACACCTTCATAAATGTTAACAGACCCATTTTTTATATCCTGTACGCATTTTACCAAAAATACAAATAACAGGAAAGCAATTAAGGTAAATATAATCGCTGAAAAGATAACGATAAGATCAATTTCTTCTGAAACGACAAGGCTATCTTTCAAAAAAAGAACAATAGCTGCAATTGCTATCAAAAGTACAACACAATTACGAATCAATTTTAGCCTTTCAATCAAAGTTAATTTTTTGTTGTCATCAGATTTATCGAAAGTATCATAATCAATATCTGCACTTACTATAACTTTTTCGACCTTTTTTGTCTTTTTGCCCTTTTTTGTTTTACTATTATTTTTGAGGGTTGTACTTTTCTTAACCTTTTTGTCCTTCTTGACCTTTTTAACTCCTTTGCTCTTCTTTTCCTTTTTTATTTTTTTATCCTTTTTATCTTTTTTCATTTATCCTCTTTAATGATTTAATTATTAAAAAACCAAGTGCGATAACTACAAAAACAATCATCGGCCAGATTAAAAAATTTTCATCTCCTTCGATTACTTTTTTAACCCTGCTGAAATCCGGATTGGCCTGTTCTTTCTTCAAATTTGCTATGATGCTCTTTTCGGATTCCATAAAGGAGAGTAATCTCTCGAATTCATAAACAGGTCTTTTAGCATCAGAATTTCCGTAGAATAGGGAATATTTTTTGTCTTTCTTTACAGGAAAATAAATAAATCTTTGATTTCCTTTAATGGATATGTCCTCAATTTTAAGTGGTGGATCATCCTGGTTGTATATAAATAACTTTAAATATCTATCTCTGGATTCCGGTAAACTTATAACATTATTTCTGTTTTCCTTATTATACCGGTATATAACCGCGGAGTTAAGACGCCGCCAGTCTTCCGCATTATCCGATCCAAAAACCCAAACACTTCTGTAATATCCCCCGGAAGCAAATTTAAGGTTTATTTCTTCCTTTGGAATATTTTTATAATCAACATCAAGGATAATCTCGGTTCTTTTTTTCTCGTAATTCTCACTTCTTGATACTACTTTAGCAGGTATCTCGTCAAGGGAAGCCTCAAAGACCTTTTCATTGTACACCCAACATCTTTCTATTTTAAGAGGTGTTTCTTTTTTATTCCATATAACAATCTTCAAGTATCTTCTCTTTGTATCGGAAAAATTTAGATCGGTTAATGATGTCCTGTAATCATCGGTATAAAAACTAAAAATATTTGCGTCACCCCTAATTTTCAGCCATTTCTTACCATCATCACTTCCCCAGATCTCGACTTTTCTCCTGAAATTCTTATCCGGAGTGACCATATGTATTTTGTTTATAATTTGAGTTTTTTTACCCATATCAAGATAGAATTCCGTGTACTCATTCGGTACGTTGGAGAGATTGTAAAACTTAGGTTCAAAGCGTACTGTTTCTTTTCTGCGCTCCACCATTTTTAGTTTATAAGGAATTTCTCCTTTATCACTAACAACTCTTATATCAGAGAGATCATATTTGGAATGATTATAGACCTGGGCATCGATTTTGACGTTCGCGACACCTTCAACATTGCTTATCGCAATTTGTTTTTCAAATTCCCAATCCGTTTTCGAGAAATCCGCTCTAATTATAACTGCAATAAACGCAATAAGTAAAATGTATTTTTTACTTATTTTCATTTATCCTGCCAACCTTCTTTTGATAAATAAACGAAATAATGAGTAAAATTATCCCAAGCACAACAAAGGATAAAACTCTGTATGTTGTTTCAAGATAAGAAAAATCATAGAAAAACACTTTTATTATCGTAAGAGAAGCCATCAAAAATCCGGCAATTCTCGCAGGAGAGCTTTCTTTAATTATGCCTACTATGAATAAAACAAGTGCATATATACCCCAGAGAACCGAAACCACAAGAGATTTCATTTCACTTAAATGACTAAACTTATCAAAGAATTTACCTGTTCCGACAAGTGTAAACCAGAACACAAGAAGCATACCCAATATATTCAAAGCACCGACCAATTCCTTATTTTCGTTTTCCTTGGATGTGATAAGAAATTTAGAGCAAAGGAATACGGCCACGATCGTAACTGTCGAATTGAAAAAGAAAGGACCAAGTTCAAGAAAGAAATAATCGATAAAAAACATTTTAGAAACTGCAATACCGAGAAGTACAAGAGAAAGAATCTTCAAAACCTTTTCTTTCCTCCCAAGCGAAAGGATAACAGTCCCTTCAACAGCCCAGGCACAAGTAGACCAATTTGCTTTTAAGAATATCGGAATCGCAATTGTGAGGAAGAAGATTGCGAGGCTTGTAAAAGACCAGGCAAACTCCAGTTTCTCCTTCTTCTCGGTCCTTGTACCTTCAAAATAATGGAAAGCCGCAAGGAGCAATGCCAAAGTCCCTGCAATATAAGGATTTATTTCATAGGTTACGAACCAAAGAACAAAATAATAAAGAAAAGGATTAAGAAAAAGTATAACAAATGATTCGGTATTCTCTTTTCTTGGTATATAAAAGAAAAGAGCAAAGAACACAGTAGAAAACGTTAAAAACACCCAGGGATATCCGCTCTCCGTTGAAAACTTAATGGTAGTAAGAAGCATCATTGCCGTTAGAGAAAACGCCAGGATATTAAGCCATTTCCATTCTTTAATCTTCGTTACTATAAGAATCCATCCGTTTATAAGGGCAAGATACAAAAAAAGTATAACCAGTGCTACAGGGGTAATCTCACCACCCCGGAATACATAAGGAGTAAGAAATGCCCCTATAACGGCAATGAAAGAGACAACGCTGGAATCGTATCTAAGGGATAATAGAACTCCGGTAATTGTTACCAGCAGCATCAGAAAAAAAGTTGCGGCGGGGTGTATTAAATTATAGAAAGCGGATGCAGCATAAAACGAAAAATAAAGAATTACGATCCCACAGCTTGAAATCCCTAAAGCATAATGCCCGTATCCTTTCATTAATTTTTCTCCCGTATAGAGCAAAGCGGTTCCTATGAACAGACCTATCGCTATTCTGCCCCAGAGTCCAACGTATGGGAATGAATATTTAATGAATAACCCTACGCCTATTAGTAACGCAACGATCCCAATTTTGTGCAAAATATTAATCCAGATTTTTTCCTGGTCAGCTGCAGTAACGGATGTGGCTTTTATCTTAATTTCTTCTTCGGGTTGTTCATAAACAAAAGGCTTTTTCTCCTCTTCGATTTCTTCGGGTTCTTCCTTAATGAGATAAGCCACTTCTTCCTCCTTTTCTTGCGGAAGTTCTTCCTCTGATATTTTTTCTTCTTTATCGCCTTCTAGGGACTCTTCAATCGATTCAACTACTTCTTTCGCTTCTTTCAAAAATTTCTCAATTGAGTTTAATCTGTAGTCAACACTTTTTATCCTCTCTAATATTTCTTCTCTTGAATCATCTTTTTTGTCCATACTAGACCCCCTGTTTCAATCTATATATATCATAAGAAATTTCCGACCATAAGTCAAGAGTGTTATTTTCTCTTCCCGCTCGATTTTTTTGCCGCAGAGAAACAAAATTGGCAATGAACTCGCTCAGAAATCAGCGTGAATTAATAGGAGGGTTGACATAGTAATTTTAAAACAGCTATTTGACAATTCAGCATACGTTAGCACAATCTCCTTTCTTGACATAAGTGTTTTGCAATTTATATTATAGCGTATGAATTATCTTAAGTTAAAGTTTATTGGTATAATAAAATGATAAATGGAGAGGATTATGTTAACCGGTAATATTCTTGATTTAATTGGTAATACTCCGATGATTCAATTGAAAGGAGAAAATCTTTTTGTAAAGGCTGAGTACCTGAACCCCGGAGGTAGCATCAAAGACCGTGTCGCTTTGGCAATGATTGAAGGGGCACAGAGAGATAATCGTCTTGATAAGGATTCAATTATTGTAGAGCCCACTTCAGGCAACACCGGTATCGGGATTGCCCTGGTAGGTCGGTTAAAGGGCTACACGGTCCGAATCATTATGCCGGAAAACATGAGTGTAGAACGCAAAAAACTGATACGCACACTGGGAGCGGAACTTATACTTACTCCAGCCGAGGATGGTATTAAAGGATCTGTAGATTATGTCGAGCAGATGTTATCAGAGGATCCACACGTTGTAGTTTGTCAGCAATTTGAGAACCCTGATAATCCCCGTATTCACTATGAAGAAACGGCTCATGAACTATGGCGTCAAATGAGAGGCGATATTGCCGGTTTTGTTGCCGGTGTTGGCAGCGGAGGAACACTCCAGGGTGTAGGCAAATTTCTTAAAGAGCATGATAAGGATGTTAGGATTGTGGCGGTAGAACCCAAAGACGTTTCTGCCCTTCTCGGACACGAACCCGGACTTCACCAGATACAAGGAATTGGAGATGGATTCGTGCCTAAGATTCTGGATGTATCCCTGGTGGATGAAGTTATTGAGGTGACAGATGAAGACGCGATTGAAACGACCCGTCAATTGGGTAGAGATTATGGCTTGATGGTAGGAATTTCATCCGGCGCAAATGTTTGGGCAGCACGACAGCTAGCCCGTAAGGTTAAGGGGAATATAACAACCGTTCTTCCCGACCGTGCCGAACGTTACTTCAGCACCGCATTAATGTGAATTAAAGACGTCAAGTTTGAGTTTTAGGTGAAAAATGGAATTTGAAATAAAACAAATAGGAATAGTTCACAGTCCGTACAAGATAAAAGAGGAATGTCCAATCCAGGGAAATGTTATACCTGAAGGAAAAGGACAGATTGAAATTTTTACCGAATATGAAGAAGCGTTAGAAACAATAGAAACTTTCTCACATATTATTTTATTTTTTATATTCGATAGGGCAGGTGAGGTTAAATTATGCCGACCCACTTTTTTGGATGATGCTCCGCATGGGGTTTTCTCGTCCCGACATCCCTGCAGACCAAATGGGATCGGTTTTTCCATAGTAAAACTGGAAAAAAGAAATAAGAATATTTTAGATGTTAGCGGAATAGACGTTCTTGATAATACACCGCTTGTTGATATTAAACCTTATATTCCGAGGTTTGATTGTTTCACGGATGCGAATAATGGATGGACGGAAACAAAAAAAAATCGCCCAAAACCGGAGGGAAGAGAGTAAGGGGTAGTTAGTACTACCCGAGTCATGAGTCGTGCGGGCGTGTTGAGTCAAAACAAAATAAAAAATCCTGTAAATCTTGTTAATCCTGTCTAAATTTTTTGGGGTTGAGTTGGGTTTTTAAAAAAAAATCTGAGTAAATCTGCGTTTATCTGCGTCTAATTATTAGGGTGTGGTGGGTTGTGTGTCTTTCGTGGTAAAAAAGTACTTGACTTTTATATTTTTTTTCGTACGATTTGTATATAGTGATTTATGAGAACGGAGGTATAAAAATGTCTCAAAAAGAGACGATTATAGCGCAGATTGTTGGAACCCATCAGGCATGGTATCTTGCGCATAATCACGGTCGCAAAGCCTCACAAGAGGAAATAACCGATTGGATTAACAGGCTCTATGCCAGTGGTTTTGGGGAAAATCAACTTTCATTTCTTCTTAGTGATGATAAATCACGAAATCAACTTTTAGGAAAAGCCTGGTATCAATAAGTATATCTTTTGTAACTCTGTGTTAATCTGTGGCAAAAATTAGGTAGTAGATACCATATCTTAGGTCTTAGTTAAAACAAAAATAAAATTTTTTCTCTGTGTTCTCTGTGGTAAAATATTTTAATGTGGAGTTGTGTGTTCTCTGTGGTTTAATTTAAGGTTTATTCTTCTCTTTCTTCATATCCGACTTTGGAAAAAGTTCCCGGGCAGGCATGATCACCCATAGCAAAATCGTAGTCAACATAGTTTATTCCGTCAATTTCCAAAAGTGAAATTGCCGAGTTGACGATGTAATCTTCCGCTCCTGTAGTTCCCATGGATTGAGTTAGATAAAAGTCGTTTATAACTGTGAGATATATTGTATCCGCGGATATCTTTACTAATTTTAGTTTGGGCGGATATAAATGAAGAGGTTCTCCTTCGGGTGCAGAAAAGCTCTCCGGGTCCTTATTCGAACCGTTTAATTTATGGATTTTGTCAATTACTTTAGCTTCTAATGTTTTAGGTGTTTTTCGTGAACATGTGTTTAATGTTAAAAATAAAAGGAATAAAAATGAATATTTAAGCAGTCTAAGAAATATGCTTGCCTCCTTTTTATTTGCTTTATATTATATGGCACATATCCTTATTGGATTATTTCTCGTAGGACTCACTTAAAAACGCGGTAAAGTTTTCGTAGAAATTATTGTTAAGCTCTTCTTTAACTTTGTCCAAAGCTCTTCCTTTGACTGATTCACGTGAAACGTGTCCTTCCCTTGCGCTGGCTGTGTATGTATTCATGGTGTTACCCGTCATTGCGTTCGTCACGTCAACGGTGAGTTCCCAGCGAACGAATTCTCCTTCACGAGGGAATTCGAGAGGGGCTATATCCAGGTTGCCTTTGATTATAATGTCCGGATTTTCCTCTCCGACACTGAAACCTGTTTGATATACCACCTCTCTTAAATAGGAAGAAAGTTTCTCTTTCTCGCTTCCGGATGTTTCTATTTTTGCTATTATCTGTGTCTTTAATTCTTGTAGTTTAACCTGGATGTCTTCCTTTGGAATAGGTAGGGGTGGGGTGTCACCCATTAGGGAAAGGATTCTATGTATGGAACGCAGGGCTTCCCCGATTTTGATTATCTCCATGCATTTTTTAAGATAAATAAATTTTGTGATTTTGTTTTCCGCAAGGTCCGCCTCCTGGTAAAAACTCACAAGAGAATTATCGTTCTTTTTTATTTCCTCAAGATAAAGCATTTCCGTTTCTGCTTTATTTATTATTGAAAGAACGAAAAAAGTTGCGGTTTTCTCATCAAAATAAGTTTTTGCCGTCCTTACGTTGATGAGTTCATTTTCGCTTTTAAGAACACTTCTGTTGACAAGATTTACGGAATGCTCCCAATCGATTTGTTCGTCTTTCTTTTTCTCCGAATATACTTCCAGAATTCTTCTGTCGAGTTTTACGTTTACTGAGAAAATGTTGGAAAGAGTCCCAATCGAACGCTCCCTTGCTTCGTCGAGCGAGCTTGCGCTTGATACAGCAGTCAGGTAGAGCCTTTTTGGATATAAGCCGTTAGGATTTTCAACCCATTCAGGGAAATTATTTGTTTTAGTACTTGAAGCACTTGAAGCGCATCCGAAAAGTAACAATATAAGGAATCCTCCAAAACAAAGATTTTTAATCATCTGTACGATACCCCCTCAATTAGGTTCAAACCATTTTTGTCTATGAAAACTCTTTTTCTTTCCAAATCTACGACATTGCCTCGTTCATCTAAGTATTCGAAAGCGATTTCATATTCACCCGGCACAAGATCTATCTTTCCGCCGTAAACTCTTCCGGGCATCGTTCTCCAGCATCGTAGATCGGCATTTTCCGTTACGTCAGTTATCGCGTCCACCGCAAACTTAAGTAAACCTGCCATAAATTTATTTTTTCCTCGATTCTTAACCTCTTCTTTTTTATCCTCTTCATCCTCTTCTTTATCTTTATCTTCGTATTTCTCGTCTATGTTCTTTTTTGTTTTAGCATCTATGGAAGCTTTGATCAACGTTCTTAACGCGGCTCTCAGGTAGATAAGGGGTTTTTTTACTTTAAAGGTTTCTTCTGCTATATGACCGAAATCTTCAACCAGATACAATTCTCCTAGAGCTCTGCCGTTTACAAGTGTCCTGATATGTCTGATTCTGGATTTTCTTCTTACTATTTCCGGGACCGCAAATTTTAAATGGAATTCGTTGTCGCCTTTGTATCTGAAAGAATTGATTTCCGTATTTTTTTTACCCGGGAGCATAACTCTTGCCATATTTAAATCCGGATCGAAGTCAAGTAACAGGGTGGATTGCATTTTAACCGGGCTCTTGCCTGCGAAACATAAGGTGTAAACGGGAACTGTGTTTTCTGCTGTGGGTGACAAAACTTTCGCGGAAAAATTTTCCAATCTGCCCGAAGAGGCTTCGATGAGCTTTATTCTGTCAATTTTAACATCATCCCATTCACCCATGCTTTTATATCCGAGCATCGATAGATAAGTCCCCGTAATGGAGTATCTGAGATTGGTTTCTCCGGGAGTAAAATTAAACTCTGTTTCACTTTCCTTGAGTTTTTTACTTTCACCTAATTTTTTTGCCATACCGCCATATTTATCCTGGAGTCGGTTTAGTTTTAAGTTAGTCCTGCGTATTTCCACCATTGCGTCTTCAGTCTTTTTTAAATGTATGTAATTAAGGTTCTTTATTATATTTATAAAGATGTCTTCGTAATCTTCGCCGGCGTAATCGAGAACATTGTCATTCAGCAGGAATGAAATTATTATCTTCGAGATGGACTTAGTAAAGTTCTCCTCAATAGCTATTTCTGCTTTATCGAGAAATCCGTTGCTCTCGGCGTATCTTCCCGCGAAGTGTAGTGCTATACCCATATCCAGGTAGTATAAGATTTTGTCCTTGCCTGCGTACTTGCCTTCGTTTTTAGCCTTCTCTATCTTCTCTGCCGCGCCACTATAAAAACGTGAAGAAAAATCCTCTTCAATACCTTTATAGTGCTTTACCTGCGTTTGTACGTAAGCGCAGCTAATGAAAAACAGGAGCAAAACCGCTAAACAAACAACAAAAAAACGCTTAAGCAGCATTCACTACCATTTATAACCGCGTTGTTCAATGAATTTCTTTATCTTTTTGTTCCCTATCCAGGTTTTTAGATTTTTTTCGACATCGATTAGCTCGAGGTCAACAGAATACAGTACAGCTTTCTTTCCTTCAAACCAATCTTCTACCGATTTAACCGAACCTATTAAAAAGTAATCGGCACCTACCTCCTGGGCAAGCTTCTTTGCGGTTTCGAGGGAGGCGTACATCTGCTGATCCATCCTTTCTTCTCTTATTTCTTCTCTTTCGTGTTTGGAAGCAACGAATTGAACTTTGCCCGAGTTAATCAGTTCTCTTTCCATGTCTTTTATGAAAACCTCTACATCTATATGTTCGGTACTCATGTTTCTGACAGTACCTACAATAACCACCGGTTTCTTGAATTTATCCTGCTCGAAGTCAATTAACCAGGGTCGAGACAGCATGTCGGAAAGCATGCTCTGTGCTACAAGCCTCGAGTCCGTATCATTCCATCTTCCGGAAAGATCTGTAACTTCGTCTGTAGCTATTCTTTTTACCGTCCTTGTATTACTGCACCCAATGATTAAAAAAAGACAAACAATCAACAAAAGAAATCTACGCATATATCCTCCTTTTTTTAGTATTATAACAAATTTGATTTTATATGTCAAGGAATAAAAAGCTTCTGTCATTATTATAAATAAATGTCCTGTTCCCACTCCCAAATGTGACATTTATTTATGAAATTAAAGTAGGACATTTATTTATAATAACAACAAATAACAAAAAAACCCTTGACATTGGGTTTTATTTCATTATACTCTTATTTATGTTAAAGCGTGAAGAAGTTCTTAGTTAAATAACTCTTAGTTAAATAACTCTAAGGGGGTGAAGTATGGATTTAACGGTGAAATTAAAATTTGGCAAATAAGGCCTTTTCTTCTTTTGTGAAAGGAGAAGAGAAGGCCAGATATTTTATATGTTTTCTTTAATGAAGATCACCCAGCATAAAAGTTATATTTTAATTTTAAAGAGTTAAGTAGAGTTAAGTTTAATTTTAAAGAGTTAAGGAGGTTAAGAAGTGAAAATACTTCCAATTTTAGCAAAAATGTTCTTAGTACTTTTTTGTTTCACTATTGTACTTTCCGCCTATAATGCCGGTAGTACGATTAGCAACACTCTTTTGATCCCATACATAGATGCAGCCGATGCTCCTGACATCGATGGTATCGACGACGATTGGGATTTCACCTCTCGTGTTGGTATGTTCGTATATACCACTAATAACACCCCGCCTTTGCCAGTTGGCGGTGCGGCAGATTTATCCTCATGGTATAAAGTTGCATGGAATGAAGATGGTCTTTATTTCTTCGGAAGCGTTATCGATGATTCCGTCATAGCCGAAGACACCGCAGCAGAACACGTAAGCGACAGCTGGGAAATCATGATTGACGGAAAAAACGATAAAAAATCATCAGCTGGATACGACAGCAATGATGTTCAATTCAGATGGATTAATGGTATCGATATTGAGGCGAAATATAAAATGCCCGGCACGGAAGCTGTGTGGCAAGCAACCACAGCCGGTTATGACGTTGAGTTTATGATTCCCTATGATTACCTCGCAGACAGTTTTTATACTGAATTAGAAGAAGATATGATGATCGGTTGGGAAGTTCAGGTAAATGACGCAGAAGTATCTGGTACCCGTCAGACTCAAACAAGATGGTGGAGTGAAGATGATGCGTCCTGGCAATATGCAAGTCTATTTGGAACAGCGAAGCTTGTTGACAATTCGGCGGTCCTGCAGATACCAAAAATCGATGTTACTGAGTTCGATAAGGATGGATTCGCAGAGGATGATGAATGGGTTGATCTTAGTTCCCACGTAATTCCCTGGATAGCATGTGCCGTGCCTACCAGCAATAACTCTCCTATGATGCCGGATGGTGGTGCCGCTGACTTATCCGCAAAATATAAAGTCGCTTGGGATGATGACGGTATCTATTTCTTCGGAAGCATTATCGATGATTCTGTCCTGGCCGAAGATACTACAGCGGAACACGTAAGCGACAGCTGGGAAATATTTATCGATGGTAGCAACGGCAAAAGTGCTTCAGCCGGATATGACAGCAATGTCGTTCAATTCAGATGGATGAATGGTATCGACATTGAGTCGAAATATAAATTCCCCGGCACGGAAGCTGTATGGCAAGCAACCGCGGAAGGTTATGACGTTGAGTTAGTGATTCCTGCCACATATCTGGCAGACAGCTTTTATACCACTCTGACAGATGATCTGGTAATTGGTTTTGAAACTCAGGTAAATGACGCAGAAGTGAGTGGTGCTCGCCAGAATCAAGTAAAATGGTGGAATCATGACGACGCAGCCTGGAATTATGCAAGTCTATTTGGAACAGCAATATTAACGGCCACAAATGAGGACAAAGTCCCAGAAGAGGTAGCCAGCAATATTTCGCTTTCCGTTCCTGCTGTCATTACTTCAGCCGCCGGTATTTCCTACTCCATTACGGCAAGAAGTTCGGTACAGCTAAGTATAATTAACATAGCAGGACAGGTAGTTGAAGTTCTTGAAAGTGGCGTAAAAGACGCCGGAACACACACTGCATCTATTAGTGCAAAACTTTCAAACGGTGTATATTTCTGTAAACTTGATGCATGTGGTCAAACAGCTACCAATAAGGTATTACTGATTAAATAAACGGTTTTTATATTTAATCGAAAAATATGCCTGTGGCACACTTTGCCACAGGCATATTTTTTTAATACAAAAATTTGGCTCCTTAGATATTATTTTTCTCGCACAGTTTATTTAAAGGACATCCCCCACAATTAGGGCTTCTCGGAAAACAGATATTCTGTCCCAGGGTAACCAGAAAATCGTTATAAGATATCCACCATTTTGCGGGCAGTTTTTTTCTCAAGGCGAATTCTGTTTCTTCAGGATTCTTCGTTTTGACATACCCGAACCTGTTGGATATACGGTGAACATGAGTATCGACACATATACCAGGTTTGCCAAAACCGATAGTCAAAACCAGATTCGCAGTCTTTCTGCCAACACCCGGTATCTTAAGTAATTCTTCCAGAGTATCCGGAACCATTCCCTGATATTTATCAACTAAAATACGGGCAAGACGGGGAAGTCTTTCGGCTTTAGTACGAAAGAAACCAACCGGGTAAATTAATTTTTCTATTTCTCCAGGAGACAATTCCAACAATTCCTCTGGAGTGGAAGCTCTTTCGAACAACTTCAGGGAAGCTTCTCTTGTAACCGCGTCTTTTGTTCTCGCGCTGAGCACTGTTGAGACTAAAACCCTGAAAGGGTCCTTAGTCCGGTCAGCTATTTCGGTTACTATAGGAGCCTCCCATTTCTTATATTCCTCTTTCAGTACATTTAAAACCTTTTCTATAGTTTTATTATCCATAGGTGGATTATATTAGAACCACAACAAAAGGCAACCTTAAAACAGTCATAAGTCGTGTGTCTTGAACCGAGATTTAGATACCAGTAAGAAAATGCCTGAAACCATTGTATGCCAGCACTTTTAGTTATTTTAACTTATTTTTTTAGAAGTCCTAAGAGCAAATTTTTACCCTTGACAAAAAATTCTCTTTTATTATACTGAGAATATTAAGTTTGTTACAGGTAAGGCTAAAGATTATAATCTTGTAAGGGTAAGGATGAAGGGGGCGGCTTTTAAGGAGCGGATATATTTTCAGGTGTTAGACTTGATTTTACTAGGGGGTTGTAATTAAGTTGAGTTTTCGCATGATAGAGTCTATAATTATAGAAAAAAAAAGTTGTTTTGTCAATTGTTTTATATTTCTGTCTTCGGTTTTAACCCGTTTTGTAAACCCTAAAAAAAGGAGGCTTTGATGAAAAGTACGAAAAGGGGAAGAGAGTTGTTGCCCAGGTGGGTTATAGGTGGGCTGCTTGTTATTTTGTCTTTTTTAGTCTTTAACCCAAGCGCGAAAGCGGCAGTTACCGGAAAGATTGCGGGTATTATTGTGGATGCGGAAACAGGTGAACCTCTACCGGGTGCCAATGTCTTGATTGAAGGAACTGCTTTGGGAGCCGCGACGAATACGGATGGATATTTTTTCATCATAAGGGTGTCGCCGGGCGTATATAATGTCCAGACCCGAATGATGGGATATGAAAGTGTTACTCAGACAGGTGTTGAGGTGACCGCTGATCACACGACCCAACTCAGCTTTAGGCTTGGTTTCACTGTTGTTGAGGGAAAGGGTGTAACTGTAAAAGCGGAAGCGGAAGTTATAAAGATGGATCTTTCGTCTTCCGCTATTTCCGCGAAAAGTGACGACATAGAAGCCGTTCCGTTTGTTGATGAGATAGGTGATTATATTAATCGACAGGCTGGGATTAAGGATTGGCGGGTGCGGGGAGGTAGTATAGATGAAGTAGGTTTTATGACGGATGGATTAAGCCTGGTAGATGGCAGAACAAATAATCCTGCTCTGATGCCGCCTCTTAGTATGGTAAAAGAGCTTAATGTAATTAAGGGTGGTTTTGCTCCTGAGTATGGCAATCTCCGGTCGGGTCTAATAAACGTTGTAACCAGAGACCCTTCCGATATCTATCATGGGTCGTTGAATTTTCGGTTTAGTCCTGCTCATATGAAGCATCGAGGTCCTTCTGTTTATGATCCGGAGCATTACTGGTTGAGGTCTTATGTTTCAGAAGAAGATAGTCTTTGTTGGATAGGTACGTCGGATATTAGAGGAAAAGCAAATCAAGCTCTTGTTGCGGGAGATACCGCTTTATACGAGAGGTACATGGACGTTATTGCCCATACTGAAAGCTTTAGAGGATGGCTCAGGGAAGGCAGAGGTGATCCTGATAGTGCGGCAAAGTTGCGTGAGGTATTCATGTGGACGCATAGAGTCGAAGGGGCCGAGGAGTTGGTTCCTGATGATTATGATGGACCGCCTAGAGTGGGAAAATACGGGGATAAAGCGGACTGGAGCGTTGATGCCGGTTTTGGAGGCCCTCTTCCTGTAATCGGCGGACCTTTAGGAAATATGGGATTTTATGCTGCTTACAGGCAAAGCAGAGAGGCGTTTCCCGTTCTCACGAACAGAGATTATTATACTGAAGAAACTTCGATGTTGAAGCTGGTTTCCCATATTGGTAAGTCGATTAAGGTTAGTTTCGATATAATGTACGGTGAACAAAATACAATGTCGGCAAGCTACAACGGGGAACTCGCTGCAGAGGCTAAGCCTTTTGGTCTCAATATAGGGGAAGGTGACCTTGGTCCTCAGACAGTCGATTTTATTCAGGGCACAGGTTATACTAGCGGAGCAGGAGGAGTTTACCTGACAAGCGCGGACGACGCATTTAAAAGCGAGATGATTTCTATTCACGCGGCATATTATCCTGCTTTTTTGCCTCAATATAATATTTATAACAATATGCAGGGTTTTACTTTTGACCATGCTATAAGTGAGAACACTTTTTACACGGTCAGAATTTCTCATTTAAGTAAGGAGCTGGATTGCAGGGCCTTGAACACATTCGAGCCGAGGGATACCACCACAAAATATACTCTACCGAGTGGCGCCGTGGTTACTGAGATCCCGTATGGATATTACGGGGTGGAGACACAGACATCCGATGTGCAGATAGATGAAACCTGGATGGGTGCGCATTGTGCCGGAGCTTATGATACCTCGGAATCGCATACCTGGGATTTAAAAATTGATTTAACCAGTCAACTTAATCCTTATAATGAAATGAAGGTAGGTTTCGAATATAACTACTCTAATATGAGCACTTATTATGAGAAGAACAGATGGGAAGCTCCGGCGGAGAATACGGTTACTAATTGGGACGCGAGCCCGATTCGATGGGGAACGTATATACAGGATAAAATCGAGTTTGAAGGTATTGTTGCTACTGTAGGTTTAAGAGCTGACTGGAACGATCCTAATTTGAATTGGTTTGATTCCCTGAAGACTTATGACATATATTTTACGTCACGGGGTAAAGATAGATTGCTTACAGACGCGCCGGTGCATGCAGCCCAGGGTCATTTGAAAATATCCCCGCGTTTTGGAATTTCACATCCAATATCGGAGAATGCTAAATTGTATTTCAATTACGGAGATTTTTACTCTCTGCCTGCCTCTTATAATATGTATCAGATCTTTTTGGGTACAGATAACCAAAGTGTCAAATTTCTCGGGGATCCGGAGCTCGATTGGTGTCTGACAAGAGCTTACGAGTTAGGTACCGACTGGAATATTGCTGACGTGTTTAGACTTCACCTCGCAGGTTATTATAAGGATGTTACGAATGAGCTCGTAGCAGTGGAATTTATAAGTTCAGACGGAACGCTTAGCTATAAATATCCGGAAAGCTTAGAATACGAGGATATCCGTGGTATTGATTTTAGAATCAGTAGGGACTTTGGGAATTGGGTGAGAGGCTGGTTAAACTATGACTATAGAGTAGAAAGTTACGGTCCGATTGGTGGCAAGGAACAACACTTCGCAGATCCTCTTCGGGAAGCAACGGAGGGTGCGTGGGAAACTTTAGAATATGAGTTTCGTGCTCAACCTTTATTGGAGGCAAATATTCAATTTATAACTCCTCAGGATTTAGGCCCATTATTCGGCAGTATTTCTTTAAGTTTTAACTATACCTGGGAGGCTGGTATTTATGAGACCTATGATCCATTAGACAGAGAGGAAAATGACCTCACCAGGCCATATTTGAACGTTCAGTGGAAACCGTGGAGGAATATGCAGGCAAGACTTCAGAAGCAGCTGAGTTTTGCCGGAATGAGTTTCAGCGTCTTTACCGAGGTAGACAATCTCTTTGATTGGAAGTATTTGGATCCGACGGGTTTTCTTAGTGATGACGATGAGGATAACTATTATTCGTCTTTGAAGTTACCCATGTATGGAGAAGAAGAATATGCGAGTCTTGAAAGAGAGGCCGGAGATGATCAGTTCGGTGCCTTCAGTAGTGAAGATAAACCTTATATTAATGATCCTGAGTTGACGCACATTGCTTTCCATCACCCTCGCTATTTTGTTTTTGGAATGAAAGTTGATTTTTAGTAAGAGGTAAGGAGGAAATAAAAATGAAGAAGTTTTCTTGTTTAACATTAATATTTGTTGTCGCCATTTTACTTATCTCGTTTCCGGCTTTGGGTGATATGAAGTGGATTCGTCAATCGGAAATCCAGCCGAAAGTTATTGATGCTGCAGACCAGAGTGAGACGAGCTTTAATCATCCTTTTGAGGCGACCTGGTATTTTCACGGAGCGAGGGATGAAAGTAATTCATATGATGACGGATGGGTGCGTAATTGGATACGAAACGCGGGTTCCAGGTTCGGCTGCAGAAATTGGTATGACCCTGAAACAGGAAATATAGTTCCCATAAAATTGGGTGGCAATCCTTACGGTACGTCCAATTTGACTACCTGTCAATTCGCGGTGCCTGATTCAAGCGGCATAACCATCCATGCATATAACAGGTACTATCCTCCGACTATCGTGGTTGACGGACTTCCTTTGCAAAAAGCTTTTCCGGAAATTGGTGATCATTACGCGCCGGATAAAGTTTGGGGAACTGCCGATGTGATGGTTGAGTCTCATGCCAGAAACTGGCTGGGGCTGGATATATATCAGAGAGTGTTAAGCTGGGTTTCCAAGCATCATAATCAATATGTCATATATGATTGGACAATTGTAAATACGGGAAATATAGATTTAGACGATTCTATCGAACGGGAAGATTACGAGATAGATAGTTTATACTTTATGAGGCAACTTGAAATGACCGTTAACGGTGAGAATGAGCACAAAGCAGAGTGGTATACGTGGACCGGTGTTTATCCCGATTGGGATGAACCTAAAGATTCTGTTCGTTGTGTGATCTCTTACCCGGCTATCGATTTTGAGAGGAGTGGAGGCCCTCCCTGGCAGGGAGATCCTTTAGGTTGTTACCTATGGGAACGCGATTATTTAGATGATCCGTGTTCCGGAGGAGAGGTAATGCTCTATGTTCCTCAATCTGCCGATGTCTCTATGGGTCCCGGTCCGGGTGCCGCAAATGGTAATCCTGAGAACTACCCGGAAACCGACGACTCGACTCAGCCTAGAGCGCATGGTATTCGCGGACCGGATGATAGTGAGTTTAAAAGGTATTCAGGGATGAATGTACCGGAAACCGGAGAAAGTAGTTGGGAAACAGTATATAATTCTATGATCTACGGCGAAAAAGGAGATCCCACGTATGCTCCAAACGTAGATTCTATGACGGGGACTTACCCTGGAACTAATCACGCGGTGCCTCCTGATTTGAGAGGTTATGAGAGATGGAACGATCTAACCGCCGTCAATTCTCTAATTTTCTGGCATACAGTAGGTAACGCGAGCATGGGTCCTTTCCATTTGGACTATGGAGATTCCATCAGGATAGTGTGGGCGGATTGCGGAGGACGTCTTAATGCCAGAGCTTCATGGGAAATTGGTCAGGCCTGGAAGGATAGTTCCATAACGTTTGTTACCCAGAGCGGAGATACGCTCGATATAGATGATATAAGTTTGACGGCTCCGTATCTGCCAAACCAGGCAGATACGATTCATATCCCTCCTGTGTACAGGAATAACCCTTCGCGCTGGCAGGATGTAGGTTATGCGTGTGATCGCGCCAATCTTATTAAGGATATGTGGGTTTACTCGACCGTGGACTCAGTCATAAGGCACGCCATAAACGCTCAGTGGAATTTTGACCATGATTATGATATTCCTGTTCCCCCACCCCCACCGTCGATAGAGGTTACCTCCGGAGCCGATCAGATTGTAATTGAATGGGGATACGAGATGGCAGCCGATGTACCGAGTGACCTTGCGGGATTTAAGGTATATCGTTCGACAGGTAGCGCGGGGATGGGTCCTTTAATTGAAAATACCGGTGTAGTAGGGGAATGGGAGACAGTTTTTCAGTGCGGTGGTTCTGATCCGGGAGGGGATGTCAAATATAGCCCTTCAATCGTATATACTTTTAATGATACAACTGCTGTTCGTGGCGAAGATTATTATTATTATGTCGCTGCTTTTGATGAAGCTGGAGGTTCGGAGATAGGTGTTCTGGGTGTAGATGAGGTTCTTGAAAGCGGAAGGTTTCAAAATTATACTTTTGGTGTAGTGGGGGCTGCTTCTTTAAAGAGGTCTACCGGGGATTCGTTATCCCAGATTAGAGTGGTTCCGAATCCCTTTAATGCGGCTTCAAAAAATATGCAGTACGAAGGAGGATCGGATAAGATTAACTTCTTTAATTTGCCCGGAGAATGCACGATCAGGATTTTCACCTTTACAGGTGATCTGGTAAAAACTATCGTGCACGACGATGGTTCGGGAGACGAAGCCTGGTCGAATCCTACCAGAGAACTATATCAGGTAACGGACGCAGGTCAGCACGTTGTAAGTGGTCTCTATATTGCTAATATTGTCGATCATGAAACTAATGAGAGTATAAACGTTAAGTTTGTCATAATAAGGTAGGTGGGAATATGAAAAAGCTTGTTGTAATACTTCATTTAATGCTTTTCATCTCTGGTTCCTCTTTATATGGGCAGGAGGTAGGAAAAGTGGCGCAGGCGGGTTTCAAATTTATGGATGTTGAAATAAGTGCCAGAGCTGCGGGTATGGGGGAGGCGTTTTCCTTGATTGGAGATGATGCAAATGCTATTTTCCATAATCCTGCCGGAATTGCTCAAATCGAGGGCCAAAAGTTTGATTTGACGCTCTGTAAGGTCAATTGGATCGCGGGAACCTCAGTAGATGCGTTTGGTTTTGTTTCGAATCTTGGCGTCTGGGGTAACGTTGGTATTAGTATACTTAATACTAATTACGGAGATGATATTATAGGTACTTACTATGATCCTGATCCTGCAAATGAGGATGGATATATAGAGACAGGGCCATTGGACCTCGGAGCATATGTAGCCGGTATATCCTACGCCAGGAGGTTGACTGAAAAGTTTATGATAGGTGGAAACATTCGATATGCATACGAGCATTTAGGAGCATCTTTATTTACTGATGATCCCGATTCAAGAGATTCTCTCTGGTCGGAGAAGAATGAGGCTAATACAGTTGTTTATGATATCGGTACTATTTTTTATCCCGGTTTTGAAAGCCTTAGAATTGGTATGACGATTGCGAACTTTTCCACCGCGTTGCGCTATGAGTATAATATAGGAAGAACTAATGCGTTCGAATTACCATTAACTTTTAGAATGGGAGCAGCTATGGATATTCTGGATTTCCTGGGGGAACATCCTAATTACTGCTTTTTGGTTGATTTCGAACTTGTTCATCCCCGTGATTATTCGCAGAGATTTCATCTGGGAGGAGAGTTAAGTGTAATGAAAATACTTAAATTGAGAGCGGGTTATAAGTTTTATTACGATCAAGAAGGGTTAAGTTTTGGTGCCGGTATTCATACCGATAATCTTAAACTGGATTTTGCCTATAGTGATTTCGGTTATTTTGATTTTGTGAACAGAATTTCACTCGGGTTTTCTTTCTGAGGAGTTAAAAGAAAATAGCGAGTAGGAAAAACAGAGAAAGCGATAAGTCAGGTTAAATGCCGCTTATCGCTTTTCTTTTTTCTTAAAAGTATCCCTGTCTAAAGCGCGATCTTCTTAACCGTTTCGGACAGACTTGCCTTTTCTGTTAACCTAATTATATTGAGGGAGATATATGGCGAGGAAATCCTACTTTTTGTTTTGGGGGGTAATCCTTTTGTATTACTTTAAGGAGAAGCGGGTAAAAAGTAAACTTGCTAAGAAATTAAATAAGCCAGAGGAGACATAGGAGGTAAAAATGAAGTTATTCTTATCCATATCATTAGTTATTTTAACAATTGTTTTATTGATAAGCGGATGTGTCGGAAGCCGGGAAGGGGATAAATATTATCGTAAGGTGAGTATAGACGGCAGATATGTTATTAAAGGGGAATATCCCATTTCCGAAGAGGCGGGGAAGAAAGGAGAGGCTTATCATTTTATTTATAATAAGAAAGGAGAATTAATTCGAGTTGGACATCTTCTTGGCGGTAAACTGAAAGAAGAATCTGTTTTCGGTAATAATGTTGCCCAGCTGCTAATCGAACATTTAGAGACATATGAGAAAAGGACTTATCTGGACGTAAATGGTACCCCTGTCATGGATGGACATGGGGTTTATTCCATAAGTTTACCATCAAACGATAGTAATTATCCGACTTCTAAGTTGAATTACGATGAATTTGGTGTATTTGCAGAAGACAATTATGGTGTTATGCAATATGTGTGGACTTTGGACGATAATGGACAGAGAGTAAAGACGAACTTTTATGATAGAATTGGAAAACAAATAGCTGGACTGGACGGAGTGTTTGAAAGGCATTTTAAATATGACGAGAATGGGAATATGATAGAGCGGAGTTACTTTGATCCCAATGAAAACTTAAAAGAAGATAGAAGCGGTGTTGCAGTATTACGCCAGAAATTTGATGAGAAAGGAAATATAGTTGAAATAAGACATCTCGATGCTATGGATAAATTAAAAGAGATGGGGAACGGAATTGCCGTTATACGGCAGAAATTTGATGGAGATGGGAATATTGTTGAAGTGAGATATTTGGGGGAAAATGGAAAGTTGAAGGAAAACAATATGGGTATTGCCATTATGCGGAGCAAGTTTGATGCTTACGGGAATATTTTAGAACATAGATACTATGACCTATCTAATAAGCTGACAGAGGGTAAGTTTTTTGGATTCGCAACAAGACAATGGGAATATGATGAAGAAGGGAAATTAGTGGAGACAAGATTCTTAGATACGAATGGAAATTTAAAAAATACCTTGAATGAAAAGGTTGCCATTTTGCGTATGGAATACAATGAAGATGGCAATCTTAAGCAAGTTCTGCATCTAAATAAAGATGGAGAGATAATAGAAGATACTACAAGCGTTCGATAGAGGTAAGTTAAACTAACTATTGTTTTTAGCTTATTCTGTATAATTGGGAAAGTAAAGAAGGGTGTTGTGATTTTGCATAAAGGACAAAAGTTTTAAGATAGTTTTTTTAGTTTTTTCAGCCTTTCCATCAATTCTAGACAACCTCTGGTATTATGATAAGGCGCTTTCCATGGACCGAGCTTATTTTCTTCGGATAAATAAGGTTCGCCTTTTCTGTTTACTCTGTAAAACCATTCTCCATTTTTAGGATCGACGATATGTTTCTTCACGAAATTCCAGCAGTTGTAAGAGGCTTCAAAGAATTTTTTATTCGAAGATATTTGAAAGGCGTTTAGGAATCCAACCATTGCTTCTGCCTGACACCACCAATGCTTATCTGCATCAATCACTCCGTTTATATCTCCCTCATTCATAATCCCGCCGTCGGAATCTAAGCCTTCTGCTAGCGTGATATTTGCTAATTTTAAGGAAGTTTTTTTGACTCTTTCCATCAGGGCGTCGTCTAACAGTTCGGCAGCCTCATAAAGCAGCCAACTTCCTTCGATATTATGTCCATAGGAGAAAAGATTAGACTTTAAAATCCATAGCGCATCAAAAAACATATTGAAGTGGCCTGTTTTAGGATCCAGTATCTTATCCAGGAAGATGTAAATTAGTTGTTTTAATTGTTTTTCTATTTTTTCGTTTTTCCATATCCTGAAGAAATTTGTGTATGCTTCAAGGAGATGGAGATGTGTGTTCATTGTTTTATTCTCGTTTTGATCTTTCTCGCTCAATCGAACATCTTCGGTATAATTCCAGTTCTTGTCGAGAGCTTCAAAATAACCGGGATATTCCGGGTCAAAGCTGTGCTTCTCAATCAATTCAAAAATTTCAATTGCCCAATTTAGAGCATTTACATTATTGGTGATTTTGTAGTATTCGCCCAGAGCATAGATACAGAAAGCCTGAGCGTAAATCTGCTTTTTAGTATCAATGGGGTTACCTTTATAATCAAGTAGCCAGTAAATACCGCCTTTTTCGTGGTCGCGGAAGAATCTTTCTATATAATCGTAGGCACGCTCGGCTAATTTAAGATATATTTTTTTTTAAATTTTTTATAAACAGTGGAGTAAGTCCAGAGTATTCTTGTGTTAAGCACCGCCGATTTAGGAGAATCTTTAATTATTTCTCCGTTATTTAAGATTCTTCCTAAAAATCCTCCGTTTTTTTCGTCGACGGTTTTATTCCAGAAAGCGAGAATGTTATTTTTGAGTTCATTTTCGATTTCTTTATAATATTTATTAAAATCCATAATTTCCATCCATTGGATATATTTTATTTAAGGGTTTTTTAGTGTTTTGTCAAGGTCATTAATAGTGATTATAAAAATTAAATGGTTTAATGAATAAATTATTGATAAGTTTCCCGATTAATTTCTGCCATTTTTATTGACAAATTGAGGTTTCTTTTTAATATTAAAACAGGGGGTGATTTATGGAGTCTTCCAAAAAATCAAAGGAAAATACAAAAGGTATACCTGTTTTAAACGTAGAAGGCGATTGTATAGCAAGAGCCTGGGAAAATTCTCTTATCTCGCTTTACGATAGTGGATGCGATATCAAAACCCAGTATGATAAGCCTTCAGACCCTCCAAGTAAAGATGCAACTATGATCATTACCGTTACGGATCCTCTAAAGGAACCTATGCTGCATAAAGATTTCCCCGCGGGGATTGAATTTCTGCAGGAGTATGTTATGGAAGTGTGCGAGGGTATTAAGGATCATTTGGTAAGGGATCCGAATGATCCGGAGGACACACGCTGGGAATACACATACCATCAACGTCTGTTTGCATATGAAGCACCGACCGAAAAACCGTTGGACCAGATTGAAGTTATGTGCCGGAAGCTGGCAGATAAACCCTATACAAGGAGAGCACAGGCAATTACCTGGAAAGTGTGGGAGGACAACGACTGCTATGATCCTGCCTGTCTTCAAAGTCTCTGGTGCAGGATTACAGAATATAACGGTGAAGCGTTTTTGAGTATGAATGTTCGCTTCCGATCCAATGATGCTTACAAAGCCGCATTCATGAATATATTTGCGCTTGTACAGTTGCAAACGAGAATCGCAAAACGAATTTCAGAGATTTCAGGGAAGGTTGTTAAAGTTGGGCGGTACTGCCACATGGCCGACAGCTATCACCTTTATGGCTCTTACTTTGAAGAGTTTAAAGGGCGTTTCCTTGGGGCTCTTGAAAAACGAACTTTTGAAGGTCGTACAATGCGCTATGAAGATTTTCGTGAAATGATGGAAGCAGCCCGCCCGTCGATCCTGGAACGAGTAAAAAACATGGAAAGAAAGTAAGTCAAGTTTTAGTCTTAATAAAAAAACAACAAAGAATCGGTGTGTATCCGTGTAAATCCGTGGCTAATTATTGGGGTTGTGTGGGGTTAAAATAAATAAAAAAATCTTGGGTTAATCCTGTGTAATCTGTGGTTAAAAATGGAACCGATTTATAGTTTGCAAGGTCTTATTTGTAAAGGAGGATAAATGAAAAAGAGATATTTATTTTTGATTCTGTCTTTAATATTATTTACATTTTTTGCGGGATGTAACCGAAGTCCTTCAGAAAGGGAACACGTTAGACCGTCGTTCAGGCATCCGCATAAAGGCGGACCTGAAGATTTCCCGGAACCAGTTCATTTTAGGATCGACAAGATGGCCGAGGAATTAAACTTATCTTCCGACCAGGTTGAAGCTTTAAAAGAAATTGAAAAAGAAATAATGAAAAAGCAGTCTGAAATGAGACGAGAGAGAAAACACAAGAATATTGTTAAAGGAAAGATTGTTGAGATGGTAAAAAAAGACTCTTTGTCGAAAGAGCAAATCATTGCTTTTATGGACGAACTTCACGCTTTGGGAGAAGAATGTAGGAAAGAAACAGACAGTTTCGTTGCCGAGAGATTGGCTAAAATGCACTCTATTCTTACAGAAGAACAGCGGGAGAAGTTGGCAAAAAAACTTGAAGAATTCGAACCTGAAAGAAAATTTAAGCCTAAAAGAGATAGAAAATAGTCATGGATCAGGAGGCTTTTGCCTCTATCGTAGAGGAAACAAAAAGTATTGTTTTAAAAGCTATTAGGAAGAGTTTATTTTCCGAGTATTATTATGCGATAGATGACGTAGTTCAGGAAACTTATATTAGAGCGTATCGGAGTCTGGTAAAAAATAAATTTAAGGAAGAATCAAAGCTGTCTTCGTGGTTATTTACAATAGCAAGGAATGAGTCAATAAGGATGAATAGAAAATTGAAATCGGGAGAGAGAAGAAGAGAAAAGTATGTAGAAAAGAATTTGGAATACTTAAATGATAGCGAAGAGAATAACATAGAGGAAAAGATGGAAAGAGATGACTTAATTGAGAAACTCAATGAGGCTGTCAAAAAGCTTCCGGATAAATATAAAGAGGTAATTGATTTATATATAAAGGGATTTAACGAAAAACAGATAGCAGGATTCCTTTCGATCTCTAAAGGTACAGTAAAATCAAGAGTTCACAGAGGAAAGAAAAAATTAAAAGAAATATTTAACGGGGAGAAAATTTATGTATAGAATAAATGATGAAATTAATAAAAGAGAACAAAGCAAATTCTGGAGCGAAGAAATAGCCAATAAAGTTCTCTCTGAGAAAGTCAGAAGAACGAAAAGAAAGTTGACGGTTACGGGCTCTTTAGTCGTGGTTTTTTTCTTGTCCTTTGTTATTGGTCTTAATGTTTCTAGGGCGAGACCCGCAAGCCCTTCCTGGAGCGATACCTTTATATCGGCGGTTGCTGATAGTATCTATCCTTATGTGATTCCGCAGGATGTGGAAGAGTTTATCACGTATTCTTTTAACGGACAATAATGGTAATGCCTACAAGCATTACAGTAAATTAGTGAATTAGTATATTGGTTAATTAGCAACAACAATAAATAAGAATCTTGTGATAATCTGTGCAATCTCGTGGTTAAATTTGGAACCTAAATTAAGTTTATTGGGTCATATCTACAAAGAATGTAAAAAGGAGTTTTAAATATGATTGCGAAATGGATTTACAACTACTCCTTAAAGATAAATCTAAACCTTTAAAAATGGAGGAATTATGAAAAAGTATATTATGATAATATTTTTTGTCATGATGAGTTTACTTATAGCTGTTCCTTTAAACCTGCAGGCAGAGAAAGGAATGTCCGGTAATAAAATGAAGGGTGAAGGAATATCAATGGTAGGATGGCATAACGATTGGTTTTCTCCTTTAAACCTTGACGAAAATGTCTTAGAGAAAATGCAGGAAATGAGATTGAAACATAAGGAGAAGAATCTTGAATTAAAGAACCAGCTTGATAAGAAAAAACTGGAAATGGAAAAAGTTCTTCTTGAGAAGAAACTAAATTTTAATAAAATACTCTCCATCAATGATGAAATGTCGGTCCTGAGACAGAAGATGTCAAGAAAAAATATAGAGCACAAGATAGAAATGTATAAGCTCATTCCTGATGATAAAAAAGAAGAAGCAAAGAAAATCTTTATGTATAAGCTCTTAGGAAAGGGGCACGGAAAACCTGGAATGTATGAAAGACAGGGTAAACCCGGATGTCCTAGGAGAAAGTAAACTACCCTTCTTGATTCTTAAGGGGTGGAAAAATATATTTCCACCCCTTAATTTCATTGTCTAGAGTCTGAAAGAGATTATAATTACTTTAGGAGGGTATAATATGAGAAGTAAATTAGCGAAAATTGGATTAAAATTAATATCGAAATATATTTTCTTAATTTTCGCATTTTTCATGACTATTTTCGCATCCCCGGTACAGTATAAAGAGGGGACACTCCCGGGGTCCTTTTCTATCGAAAAGTGTGTTGAAATTGCTCTGGAGAATTCACCTCTTATTTTGATTGCGGAAGGGTCGGTAAGAAAAAGCGAGCTTGATGTCGGGGATGCGAGAGCAGGGTATCTTCCGGATATTAATCTTTCCGGGGGATATTATCTTAACGAGACTTATAATACACTTTCCTGGAATAGTAATCATTATGATCTTGCCCTTTCTGCTTCAATGAAACTATTTAGCAGCGGCAGGACTTATCTGGACATTGAAAGAACGGATGCCAACCTTATGTCCTCTAGAGAGGGATATAGACTTACAAGGATGAATCTAATAATGGAAGTTATAAGAAGATATTACAATCTTCTTATGGCATCTCAAATGCTGGATCTCAGAAAAGGCACCTTAGAACAGAAAGAATACCAGCTTGAGTTTTCGAAAGCGCAGTTCGAATTGGGCATGGTTCCGAGAGCCGATACCCTCAAAGCAAGAGCAGCGTTAGAAGGAGCCAGAGTTAATTTGCACGAAGCAAATGGCGAGCTTCTGATAGGAACGGCAGAGCTCAATGAAATAATGGGACTTGATTTGGATTTTCCCATATCGATTGAAGATGTTGAGGTGAAGAAGTTAAATATTCCCGAATTCGACAGTGTGTTAACCCTGGCTTACAGTAACAGACCGGATATAAAACAGCAGGAGTCTTCTATTTCTGTGAGTAAATATAATATGATGATAGCCTGGCTTAATAGGTTGCCTACTTTAACTCTAAGCGGTGGGTACAGCCTTAATGCGGAAAGATTTGCTTTTGAAGATCTTCCCTTAAATAGAATTAATTGGGATGATAATTCCGACTGGAGTGTTGGAATGGTTTTAAGTTTTCCTATCTTCGACGGGGGCGTTAAGTCAAGGGCTATCAGAAAAGCCAATATAGACTTAAATAATGTGAGGCTTGGGTATGAAAATTTAAAGAGGCAAGCTAAACTTGAGGTCAAATCGGCGCATATCAATCTGGAGAACGCGTCAAAGAAGATAGAATTAACCCAGAGACAGGTCGCAAGCGCCCAGGAAAGTTATGAAGTCGCACTGGGCAGATATAAAAACGGTCTTGCGCCTATAACGGAAGTTATGGACGCGGAGGTTGCCCTTACACAAGGAAAGGTTAATTTTATTAACTCGAAATATGATTTTCTTGAAGCTGAAGCTTTGTTAAAGAGAGCGATTGGAGTTCTTTATGATAAGGAGGAGCTGGAATGAAGATGAATAAGAAATATATAATAGTTGGCGGAATTATTCTGGGAGCCGTAATATTAGTTTTCGTGATTCTCCGGATAAATGGAAGTCGAAAAAATAAAACACCGGATTTTAAAATCATTCAGGCAAGCAGAGACAATATCGTTCGGAAAGTTACTGAAAGCGGTAAAGTAGAGCCAGTTGCTTCGGTAAACGTCAAATCTGCTCTTGCCGGAGAGGTAATAAAATTGTTTGTAGAAGAAGGCGACAAGGTAAAATTAGGACAAAAGTTGGTTTTGATACAGCCGCAGCCTGAAGAAGCCCAGAAAGTAGCACAGACTAAAGCTTCCATAAAAAGTAAGAAACTGGACCTGGAAGATGCCCAGAGGGATCTTAAAAGAAAAGAAACGCTTTACGAGAAGGGTTTTATTGCCGAACAGGATGTTGAAGATGCGAGGAAACAGTATGAAAATAGTCAAATTCAGCTTCGACTGGCAAAGAGACAGCTTTGGGTGGTACTTGGAGGGGAGGAGAATGTAGATGTTGAAGGTCTTGATCTTGAAGGCATTGAAAATATTACACTCAAGTCTTCTATGGAAGGTATGGTAACAAGTGTTAACGTTGAAGAAGGAGAAATGATAACTTCAGGAACTCAGGCGCTTGGGGGTGGGGGTACAGGTATTATGACAGTCGCCGATTTGAATGAAATGATAGTAAAAGCGAATATAAACGAGGTTGATGTGGGGAAATTAAAAAAGGCGCAAAAAGTGCTTATAGGTTTTGATGCTATTAAAGGTAAGGTTTATCATGGGGAGGTTAAAAGGATATCGCCATCCGGTATCGAAGAGCAGAATCTGGTAATTTATCCTGTTGAGGTTGAGATTCTGGATTCTGATGATAGGATTCGTCCCGGTATGACGGCAGATCTTGATATAATTGTTGGAGAGGCTGAGAATGTTATTTGCGTACCGAAGCATGCTGTAATAAATAGGGAAGGGAAGGCAATGGTTCTAATACGTGAGCGAGGTAAGTTTATCCCTAAGCCTGTTGTTACAGGGCTTGATGATGATGTAAAAATCGAAGTTAAAAGTGGTCTTTCTGAGAGTGATACGTTGATGATTCCTTCTCAGGAAGGATTTTCACCCGGAGGGGTGAGAAGAGCTCGTCCGCCGGGCAGATAATATAAATTATGCAATTAATCGAAGCAAAAAATCTTACCAAGGTTTACTGCAGAAGTAATGTAGAGGTTCATGCTCTGCGAGGTGTTTCCCTTACAGTTAATAGAGGAGAGTTTTTATCAATTGTAGGTCCTTCCGGTTCAGGAAAAACAACCATGATGGATATACTGGGATGTCTTTCCAGGCCGACTGCCGGGAGTTATTTTCTGGAAGGACATGATGTAAGTAAGCTAAGCGATGATGAGTTATCCGATATAAGGAAGAAAAAAATCGGTTTTGTATTTCAAACCTTTAACCTTATTCCAAGAATGAACGCGCTAAGCAATGTGGAACTTCCGCTTCTTTATTCCGGAGTAGGTGAAGAACAGCGTAGGGAAAAGGCAATGAATGCGCTTGGTAGGGTCGGTCTACAGATGCGTGCTTACCATGACCCGAACGAACTCTCGGGCGGAGAACAGCAGCGAGTTGCTATTGCAAGGGCTTTGATAAATAACCCTTCCATAATATTTGCCGATGAACCTACGGGAAATCTTGATTCAAAAACCGGAAAAGAAATAATGGCTCTTTTTGAAGAACTTCATCAAGAGGGCAAAACCATTATAATGGTAACTCATGATGCTGCGGTTGCCGACTATGCCCAGAGAAGTATCAAAATCAAGGATGGAAAAATAGAAGAAGAAAAAATAAGAAGAAAATCATTAAAAAATAAGACTACTTTTGTTGAAGAAAACCTGGGAGATGCCAGTTTGGTGGGTAGTATTATCTCTGGATTCGTTTCGGGATACAAAGGTCTTTTTGCTAATAAGCTTCGTTCCTTTCTTACCGTTCTGGGTATAATTATAGGTGTCGGAGCGGTTATAGGTGTCATGGGTGTCGGAGAGGGGGCAAAACGAAATATTACCACCCAGATAGAAAAATTAGGTTCTAACGTTATCAGTATATACTATAGGAGACCGGATAGTAAGGATCAGGCTCTTCTTTGGAGAGGGCGGTCTGAGGGACTCACCTACGATGATGCGATTGCGATGAAAAAAGAGCTGGATTTTATAAAAGATGTAGTTCCGGAGGTAAGAAGCGATGTAACAGCCAAATATCAGGATAAGGATTGGGATACCGATGTTATAGGTACTTTGCCTTCTTATCAGTCTGTAAATAACCATCAGGTCAAAGAGGGGCGATTCTTCACTGAAGACGAATTGAAATCGTGGGCAAAGGTATGCGTTATAGGTAAAACAATTAAGGAAGAGCTTTTTAAAGATACGAATCCTATAGGAAAAGAAATCAAAATAAGAAATATGCGTTTTACCGTCATTGGTGTTATGGAGGAAAAAGGATCTGTTGGATGGAATGATTTTGATGACCGAATATTTATACCTCTTTTTACCGCTCAAAAGAGAATTACCGGTGAAGATAATGTTGTACGATCTATTGAAGCTCAGACAACAGGTCTTCTTCCTGCGGATGTTACTGAAGAGCGAGTTAGCCGACTGCTCCTCGAACGACATAATCAGGTTGAGGATTTCAGGATAAGAAACCGGGAGGAATTTAAGGAAACCGTAGAGCAGACAGCCAGTACCTTCAAGATTATGCTTTCCGGAATTGCTGCGATATCTCTTATTGTGGGCGGTATCGGTATAATGAATATAATGCTTGTTTCGGTTACTGAGAGAACGAGAGAGATTGGAATAAGAAAAGCAATAGGAGCGAAAAGAGTAGATATTCTTATTCAATTCCTTATAGAGTCGGTAATAGTATCTTTGAGCGGAGGTATTATAGGTATTATCTTTGGTGTGGTTTTTGCCAATACCCTGGGTAATATGATGGTGGGCGCAGGCACGATGGGTCCCAGGTTCTTGAGCCAGGGAGGAGAGTCGGTTGTGACTCCAAGTTCTGTCTTGATTGCTTTCCTTTTTGCGGTAATAGTAGGAGTTTTCTTTGGAATGTATCCTGCCAATAAGGCTTCAAAAATGGATCCTGTAAAGGCTTTAAGATACGAATGATATAATTAACCACGAGATTACACAAGATTAACACAAGATTTTTTAATTAACCGCAGAGACACAGAGAACGCAAAGCTCCACCACCCCCCTCTTTTTTTTATTGTTTTTCTAACAGCTAAAACCCAAAACCTAACGCCTATAATTATTCTTTGTGTCTCCGTGTTATAATTAGTTTGTTTTTTTGTTAGGTTGTTGGGAGATTGAGGGAGTTAAAACAGAAATAATAATCTCTGTGAGTTTGTTTTTTCTCTGTGGTAAATGTTTTTGTTTTTTTTGGGTGAGGGTTAAAGAATTTTATTGACTGTCCTGAATCCCCAGGTAAAGGTGAAAATAGTAGCGATCACGTTACCTCCTACTATACCCCACCAAACGCCAGTAAGTCCCCAGTCGAGATAAGCTGCCAGTATATAAGCGAGAGGTAATTGGAATACAAATGTTCGGATAATAGTTACAATCAGAGAATTTAATCCTTTCCCCACTCCTCTGAACATAGCAGAAGTTAAAATGCCGGGAGGGACGGCCAGATAAAATAATGTGCTGATTTTTAAAAATCTTACGAGCTCGTCTGAAATTCTTGCCGCTTCTTTTGAATAAGTGAAAATATACGAAATCTCTTTTGTAAAGAAGAAAACAATAAAAGCTATTAATAATTCGACGAAGATTCCCCACTTAATTGCATATAAATATGCTATTTTTAATTTTTCTTTATTGCTTGCGCCAAATGCGGCTCCTGTTACGGCTGTAACCCCTGTTGCCAATCCCATAATTGGAGTTGTTGCTACCATAATAATTCTCCATCCGCTTGTGAAGACGGCAATGCCATCTGTATCACCTACAAGTACTACTATCTTATTGAGTATAATCATGCTTATGGACATGGATAACTGGGCTAATGTCGAGGGGATGCCAACGGACAGGATTTCATTTAAAATTCTTCTATTGTATTTAAAATTCTTTATTGATATATCGAGATAAGTGTCTTTTTTACTGAATATCCAGTATATGTAAAACAGAGAACTTACAGCCATGGAAAAAACCGAGGCAATCGCGGCACCGCTAACTCCTAATCCAAAATAGTATATAAATATTGGATCCAGTATTATATTCAGTACGGAGCCCATAAGGATACCGTACATAGCTCTTTTTGAATCTCCTTCTCCTCTTAGTATTGAGCCTGCGATATTTGAAAAAACTAATATTGGGGTTCCCAGAAAAAAGATTTTCGAGTAATTAATTGCCATCTCAGCGACTTTTTCGTTGCCTCCGCTGAATGCTCTCATAATTTCGTCAAGAAAAGGAAAGCCGCATATGCTGATAATGATTGATACTGTAAAGCCTAATATGAGTGTATGCTCGGCGGTGTTATCCGCGTCTTTTTTCTTCCCAGCTCCAATTCTTCTTGAAATTGCGGAACTGCCTCCGACTCCAATCCCCATGCCGAGAGATAGTATTATAAAAAAGAAAGGGAAAAATAAACCGACAGAAGCCAGGGCGTCCGCGCCTAACCCGGCGACCCAGAATCCATCGGCTATGTTGTATAAGGAATGAACAAGCATGGCAACCATCATAGGTGTGGATAATTTTAATATAGCCTTTTTAGGTTCTCCTAATAAATCTTTTACGCCTTTAGTTACATTATCATCTATATTCATCTAAGTTCTTTTTAAGATATAATTTTGGGACAATTTGTAAACCCATTTCCTGATGTTAGTATATTAGTTAATAGTGAGTAGATAGTAGTTAGTAGTTGGAAAAAATAAAAATAAAATCCTTAAAATCTGCGTTTATCTGCGTCCGATAATCGCGGAGTGGTATGGGTTTTTTATCTTGACATAATCACTGTTAAATATATTATTAGTACGGCATTTCACAGAAATTTGTAGGAGGATGTATGTCTTTTTTGATTTTTGTCATTATATCATGGAATTCGATGAGTACCGAAAATTTTACGGTAATTTATCCCGATGAATCTTATAAGGACTGCGCACTGCAACAACTTTCTTTACTGGAGACATATAGGGAGAGTGTTATAGAATTTACTCACAATGATCCGGGGAGGACCCTATTATTTATAGACAATATTGGAGGTTCAATTATGGGATATGCTATGCCATGGGTGAATTCCATAAACTTAAATCCATATATTCATCCTCCAGTTCCAAGGTATGGTAGTATGCCCTCCTGGTGGAGGATTGGCACCGTTCATGAATATACTCATATTTCAAATATGACAAGTACAGGAGGGATACCTAAATTGTTTAGAGGGCTATTTGGTAAAAACTTCCAGCCTAATATGTATGTTCCTATATGGGTAGCTGAATCCTATTCGGTGTATTCGGAAGGCAGACAATTTCCTTTTGAAGGGAGATTAAATGAAGGTTTTTATGATGCTTACGGTATGGCCTGTGCAAAAGACAATAAATTTCCCGGCATGCAGGATTTTACATATTATCATTACTACAAATTTCCCTTTTACTCTTCGCCCTATATGTGGGGAGGGTTTATGGCAAGGCATAGAGCGAAAAAGTATGGAGAAGAAAGAGTTTCTGATTGGGTTGACAGATATGCGAAGTCTATTCCTTTAATAAGCTTTGAATTAACTCATAAATCAGCTTATGGGGAATTTTCTTTTGGGCTTTACGATGAACTAAAAAGCGAATTTCAAAAAGACCTGGCAAAATATAATTTTACTCAAAATTCAAAAGTCGTATATTCGGGAAATGAATTTCTTGGCTTTCTTACACATGATGAACAGTATCTATATTTTATAAGAGATAAGATAATAAAATACTCAGTTTATAAAAGCATATCTTATTCGGAAATTTTACAATTGGACCCAAAAACGGGTGAATCTAAAGTCCTTTTGAAAGACCTTGGGCTTTCCGATATGCCCATGCGAATAAAAAATGGAAAGATATTTTATGGAAAAATCGATATCTTTAAAAGCAGCGAAAATCTTATTGGGTTTAAACTTAGAAATGATATATACAGTTTTGATATAAGTACTTCGAGAAAAAAGAAGATTTATTCTGACGACGGGACATTACGGACTTTTGATATACAGGGTGATGGTAAACTTATTATAGGCAGACAAAAAGGTTGGAGAGGGGGTATTATTGAAATAATCGATAAAGATAAAAGGGATGTTATTTTCTCCTCGGATTTTGTGGTTCCATACGATATTGTAGTCGGGGAAGATAACATAGCAATACTAATGCATAATGAGGATAAAGGCAACAAGATTTTCTTTCTGGGAGGGGATACAGTGAAAATTGAAGAGCCTTATTCGAAATGTGGACTCAATTTCGTTGGGGAAGATCTTTTGTTTTCCTCTAACAGATTAGGGCTCTGGCAAGCTTATATGTGGAAAGACTCTTCTCTTTATAAGGTTACAGACCTTCCTTTTTGTACCTATCCTGTGGTACTGGATAATAAAATATATTTTATAGGAATGTCATCCGAAGGGCAGACTATTGAAGTGGTGGAAATGACAGAAGGAAAAAAGATAGAGGTATTGGAAGATTTACCTGATCCTTCCCTGCCGTCATACGCCAACCTGGAATATAAAAAAGGAGGCTATATTAATAATTTCAGGCATCTTCTCTGGGACCCCATCCTAAGATTCCCGACGTTTTCCAAAGAAGAAGACAGGACGAATATTAGACTTAACGTTTTCGGAATGGATGCTTCAGGTACCAGAAACTTATCATGGTATTTAGATTACGAGGAACAAACTGGTCTTACCGGCTATGATATAAGATATACAACTATGTTCTTAAGGCCTTCTTTCCTAAGCGCTGAGGCGCAAAAAGACAGAGATGAACGCTCGGCGACGGTTTATCTTTCGTATCCAATGATGGTCTCGGCGAGGAGTGGATTGCAGGATATTTATCTGGATTTTGCTGCGAATTATCACGATAGTCTTGACTCCAGGAGAATACCATTAACTTTTTCTCCGATGTTTATATTTGGAGATCATAATAAGAAATTTTTCCTTGCTCCTTCTATAATATATGAATCTGAAAAGATGGGGAGTGATATTAACAGAAAAAGTTATCAACTTTACGTAGGGAGTGGTTTTTCATACCCGGGTTTCTCGGTACTTATTTCAGGAATAGGAATATGGGATAAAGATAATCCGGATTCTACTCTTTTAGAACCGATTTGCGGCGGAGAAAAAAGAATGAGATCAGGTGGGGGAATGAAATTCGGAATTGACTATCGAATTTTAAGTATTGGAAAAGGGAATAATTTAATACCGGTTTACTTTGGTGATATCTGGTTACGACCATTCGCTGAGATCATCTATTCTTCGGATTGGGAAGAGCAATTGACTACTGTAGGAGGGCTTATTACTTTGGAAACCTCTGCTCTTTACATATTGAATTTAGAACCGAGTATTGGTGTAGGATACAGGGTTGATGAGAATAAGGCTTATGTCATATGGGGGCTTAGCGGAGGCTTTGGTTCTACTGAGGTAGGAATTAGAGCAAGGATGTATCCGAAATCTCCCAGAGCAAAAAGTATGTTCGATTTCAATATAGGTAATTTCGAATTTTCTATAGAAAAAAGATTTCAGTTACCATGGAAATTCTAAATTCTTTAAAAGTGACTTTCTTGTGCTAAAGATTTAATAAATAGGATTTTGATTTATCTTTGAATTATAATACGTTAACGAGTGTCTGAACTTAAAACACCTTTCATAGTAGCCCGGGACGCTTTTCTCATCACAAAGTTAACTGGTATGTATAATAAAGATGATTTTCTCAAATGAAAAGTTCTTTTGAAGATTGAGTTAAAAGAGGAAAGCTGATTTCTTGCCCAGTAATATCCTTCCTGAAGCTCTTCGACTGTTAGAAGTTTAGGCTGGAAAACAACCTCTCCGATAGTATATTTTGACCAATCACGTTCGATTATCCTTTCCTCTTTTTCCATCTTATCGTAAAGACGTGTTCCCGGCAGAGGAGTAAGTATTGCAAGGCTGGCTAATTCTATTTGACTTTTTTCGATAAAAGATACGGTCTCTTCAAAAACGCTTTTTTTATCCGAATCGAAACCAAAGATAAAAGCTCCTACAATACCGATGCCGTGATCGTGAATTATTTTTATTGATTCTTTATAATCTTCTACGTTATTCATACTCTTGCCGACTTCTTTTAAACTGCTTGGAGATACGGATTCAATACCCATAAAAAGCGATGTGCAACCGCTTCTTGCGGCAAGTCTAAGTAATTCTCTGTTCTTTGCTATAACTAAAGATGCCTGCCCGAACCATTTTATATGTAATGGAATTAAAGCTTTGAATAGCTCTTTAGCGTACTTTGGGTTTCCGGCAATGTTATCATCAACGAAAAATATTATAGAGCGTCTGCTCGCGGTTTTTACCTCTCTAATAATGTCAGGTATGGGTCTTGTTCTGTAAGTTTGTCCGAAAAAATCCGTAACACAGCAGAAATCGCAATTAAAGGGACATCCGCGGGTTGTTTGTATCATATGCAATTCTTTGTAGTACTTGTTCTTTTGGTATAAGTCCGATCGGGGTAGAGGAAGATTTTTAAGGCTTGGTCTTGTTTCGGAAGAATAAAACTTCTGCAATTTACCATTTTTGAAATCTTTTACGACACGCTTTATTTGCCCTTCGGCTTCCCCTATCACCACTGCATTAGAGTGTTTTATGGCTTCCTTAGGTAATGCTGATGGGTGTATACCTCCCATTAAAACAGGTATACCCTTTTCTCTGAATTTATCTGCGATTTCATATGCTCGAGGCGCCGTTGATGTGATCGAAGTTATTCCGACCAGATCTACTTTCTCATTATAATCGATTTCTTCGATACTGTCATTTATTATTTTAATCTTAGTATCCCGGGGGAATAAAGCCGCAACAGTCGCAAGACTCAGCCGGGAAAAGTTTATTGCCTTTTCTCTCCTGCTGACAAATTGTACAGGAGATCTGGGCGAGATCAGTTTAACGAACATTTTAGACTCCTCTATTTACCTTAAACATTCTGAAGTAATATTGTGAATTATTCCTTCTTTGTTTTTTTATTTAAAATTATTGCTATTATGCCAACCAAATATCTCCATCTAAATATAATAATGAGAAAAAAAAAGTAAAGGGTGCATGAAATATTTATCCGCGCGCTTTTTTCGATAGGTTTTCGGCTTGCGGGCTGAAATTTTCCTGGCAGATATTGTCTTCAATATGTAATTGAATAATTGGGGGCAATATTACATACAATATCATATTGTTTAGCACCGCCCCCTTAGATGTTAACAGTTATATGTTTATTCGTTAATTTCTACTTTACCACTGAGAGCGACCACCGCGGGGAGATCTGTTTCCTCTTGAATCACCTTTAGAGCCTTCCGGACGAGGACGGGCTTCATTCACGACAATTTCTCTGCCTTTCAGATCTTTACCGTTCAAGTTAGCAATTGCCGCTTCTCCCTCGGCCTTCTCCGGCATTTCGATAAACCCGAATCCTCTCGACTTGCCTGTGTATTTATCCGTAACTATCTTAGCCGTAGTTACCGTTCCATGAGCTTCGAAAGCTGTTTTAAGATCTTCCTCGGTTAAATCCCACGAAATATTTCCTACGTATATATTCATTTTACCTCCTTATAGGTTAGAATATTTACATGTTTTGAAAATGTAATTAGATTAGAATACTCTTTTCCAAGATAGAGTATTGTTATAAATAACCGGCAAAACCAGAAGGGAAACAAAAGGGAAAAACCACAGATAGATTCCTACAGATCTTGGAGGTTCCTAATAACATTTTTCTTAAGACAAAATACATAATTTCCATTATAAGTCAAGTCAAAATCTTTACGATAAATAAAGAATAGATGTGTAAACATTAAACAACTTTATTTTCTCTTCGCCCTTTTCCTTCCTTCTCTTGCTTTTGTCACAAAGAGCCCCGATCTTTTTTTTCTGTTTTTGAAATGCGATAATAGTATCTCCGCTTCATGAAAGGGAAGGGTAACAAAAGAAAACTTGTCGAGTATTTGTATGTCCCTTATTTTTTCACCCGGAATATTACATATCTTTTTTATTGACTCTACTAATTTTTTAGCATTTAGTCCGTCATTTTTGCCGTGAGTTACAAATAAGCGGGTCTTTCCTTTATTATCAACGAAAGTATCTTTGATTTCCGTGTAGTTTTTCTCATTTAATTCATCTTGAAAAGTATACTGGAGAAGAGCAGCGAGTATGTTTTGTTCGCTATTGTTTTCTAGAAGTTCCTGTGACATTTTTATATATTTATCATTGACCTCTGATTTTGCGATTTTCTCAAGATCTGATTTTATCTTGAGTTTTTTTGTTTCTATTATGTCTTTGACCTTTGGTATATGTGCTCTGCGAATGTCTGTTTTTGCTGTCCTTTGAATAAACTTTAGTTTTCTGTATTCTTCCGGTGTTACGAAAGTTATAGCATTTCCTTCTTTGCCGGCTCTACCGGTTCTTCCTATTCGATGAACGTAATATTTCGGGTCCTGAGGAAGCGCGTAATTGATTACATGCGTAAGATTTTGAACATCCAATCCTCTTGCTGCCACGTCGGTTGCCACGAGAATATTTATGAAATGTTTTTTGAATTTGTTTAGTATTTTTTCTCGTAAGTGTTGTGACATATCTCCATGTAGAGCATCCACTTCGTAACCGCGTTCCATTAAACGTTTTGCAAGGTTGTCCACATCGATTTTAGTCCTGCAAAAGACAAGTCCGTAAAAATCATCTTCGATATCTATAATTCTGCAGAGAGCTTCGAATTTATTTTCGGAATTCACTTCAAAGTAAATCTGGTCGGTCTGACTGACCGTAAGTTCCCCGTGGGATACATTGAAAATATCATATCCTGTCATATATTTTTCTGCGATATGCACAATTTCTTGCGGCATGGTAGCCGAAAATAGCATAGTTCTTTTTTCTTTAGCTGTATGTTCTATAATTTTTTTTACGTCATCAAGAAAACCCATATCCAGCATTTCATCCGCTTCATCAAGGATAAGATGAGAAATCTTATCCAGTTTTAAAGTACGACGGTTAAGGTGGTCTATAACTCTTCCTGGTGTACCAACGACGATATCAACGCCTTTTTTTAAGCTTCTGAGCTGTCTGGAGATTGCCTGTCCGCCATATATAGGGATAATTCGTAGGTTCTTACTTCCTTTTAATGAATTAATTTCTTCCGCTACCTGGATCGCAAGTTCTCTTGTCGGTGTAAGTACAATTGCCTGGACGTTTTTCGATCTTTCCCGGAGAAGTTCAATCAATGGAAGGCCGAAAGCGGCAGTTTTACCCGTTCCGGTTCGTGCCTGACCTATAATATCCTTTTTACCCGAGAGTAAGACCGGTATAGTTTGTTCCTGTATAGGTGTTGGTTCCTCAAACCCTTTTATTTTTAAAATATTCAGAGTTTCTTCTGATAAGCCTAAATCTTTAAAAGATTTCATGATTTATTTCCTCTCTGATCTAACATAGTTTACGTGTACTGAAAAAGATAACAAATATACTATATTAAAATCTTGGTTTTTTGTTATTAAATCAAACTAAATCCAATATATGTTTCTATAATAAGTACTTTTCACTAATTAACAAGCCTTTTTTATTTGATTTTGTTGACATTGGGTTTTACGGTAAAGTAAAATTTAACTTATTGACTTTTTGTTTAGATTTTTTATATTTTTTTAAACAAACCAGGAGGTAAAGTTATGGGGGAAGAAGAAAAAAATGGAGTGTTCCCGACTTTTGCATTAATTGTTTTGCTTATTGGTGTCTTTTGGCTTTTAAGCGATTTGAATGTTTTAAAGGTAGATGTGCCCTGGGTTCCAATAGTAATAATTGTGGTAGCTATAGGCTGGATTGTAGATCATTTCGTAGGCAAATAGTTTGCGTCTGATTATCCGGGTGATTCCGCAATACTGAAATTGGTTACTTTTCAGGTAATCGCAGATTCGTATTTGTCCAACCATGAGGCATGTTCGTCGAAAGGGTTTGTTCGCATGGCAAAGAGGAAAAAATATGGGAAGTGTTTTTTCGTGTATTCCATATAGCTTAGCCATTGGTACGTTAAAAGATTGTATGCGCGCTCGATATCGATTTTCGTGTGCTGGATATCTTCTTTTGATAAATTGTCTAAATCTCTTGCGGCTAATTCCTCGGTAATGTGAAATATCGCCATCAGGCTTTCCGTAAAAGTAGCATGCTCAAGCAGATTGGGGTTTTGTAGTAACCTGATTAAAAATTCCCTCTTAGTGGTTAAGAAATTGGATAGTTTTTTAAGCTCGATTTTATTTATATCGATATCGGCTTTATAGGACTTTAATCCTTTAAAAGCTGACTTGAAATCCATATCTTCGCATCCGTCTTCGACAACAATAAGGTCGTGAATCTTGTTAAGGTTTTTATCGAAATTAGATAAATAAACAAGAAGATGTTTTCCGAAATCACTGAAGAAGGTTTCGATAACCATATTCAATTTTTTAAGATGACTTTGCTTTTCCCATTCATGAAGCACGTGATGTATTATTATGGTTACGAGAAGGACTTCGACGAATACGAACGCGATATCTCCTACGAGATAAATAAATATGTGATGGGCATCTCTGAATATAAGGTAATGAATAAAATAAAAAGCTATGGATAAAATCAACATAGCTATACCTGCGACGAATTTCCAGTTAAATTTCTTATTCATTTTTTACCTCCCGGTTTTAAAGGTGAATCGCAAAATTATGTTGTCTTTGTAAAAGTTTAATATCATCTCTTATGTAACGCAAGTTTTTTAATTTTTTTTTATAAAATTATAGAAGATTACCCCGAACTTATCGGGGTAATCTTCTAGGAGGTGTGGTCCTTACTTTAAAAACTTTGAAACAAACGGAGAGGTATCTCCGCGGCGTAAGAAATGTCCCGAGGGTCCTTCTCCTAAAAACTCAGAAAACCATGATTCGTGTTCGATCTCTTCGTTAAGAATTGCAAGGGCAAGATCGTAAGTTCGGTGGTCCTTACCTGCCGTCATATTACAAACTTCCGTGTATCCTCTGACTGCGCATCGCTCCGCTTCTACAAGTATCTTTAATATTCCTTTAGCGTCTGCCGGATTTTTGGGTAACGACGCCGGCGGGCAAGCGGATAAATCGTGAAAATCTTTCATGTTTCCCGGTAATTCGCCTCCGAGTTCATATATTCTGGGCATTAACGCTTCAAAATGATTACGGTCTTCAATTCTCGCAGTTTCTGCGATTTCCTTGATACCCTCGCCTTCTAAACCAATCAGATTTGCCCTGAGAATTGTGTAGTAGTAGTAAGTCGTTAGTTCCGCAGAAGCATTTCTTATCAGTAACTTTAACAGCTTGTCTAAGTCCACTCCTGATTTTTTAACCATTTCAATTGCTACTTTTGCCATTTTACTTTCCTCCCTTTTTAACTTTTATTGTTTAGATTTTTAAAAAAATTCCAACACAAATTTTGTCGGCGCATGCAGTAGTTTATCCAATTACATTCAATCTCCTCCTTTTTTAGTAGTTACTATGTAGTAACTACTACTAATAGATTCCAAAAAATTTTTATTATTTATTACCGCAGTATTCGCAAAACCCTTCAAGAATAACCTTCCTATTTATCACAGTAAAATCTTCTTCTATTTTTTTAGGTATTTTTATGCTGTCGTAAAGTTCGCTCCGAAAATCTATTATCTTTCCGCATTTCATGCATCGAAAGTGATGGTGTTTTCCTGTGTCCGGGTCGAATCGTTTCGGTTCGCCGTAACCTTCTACGACATCCGCGATTCCCATTTCGGAAAAAGATAAAAGAGTTCTATATACAGTGTCGAAGGATATGTTGGGTAAGGATTTTTTTACTCTTTTGTATAAAATGTCCGCAGATGGGTGATCTTTTGACCTCGCAAATTCTATATATACAACTGTCCGTTGAGGCGTTATTTTCATACCATGTTCCTGGCACGCATTTCTAAAAAGTTCCATTGAAGATTCAATATTATTGTTTAGCATATTATTATTATATAGTAATTATTCTTATTTGTCAAGGGGGTGTTTTCTGATGTTTGAAATCCGGGGTTTGTCTGTAGGTCGAAATTGAATTTTTATTGATGTTTTGATTGTTGGTTTATAATTCCCTTGACAGGATTTGTATTATACTTATGATTTAAATTGTAAATATTTAAATTAAAAGAGGAGATAGCCCTGTGTTTTCAAAAGTTAAAAGAGTTAGCAGCTCATTTAGTTCGTTAATAATAGTTTTTCTTTTATTGTTGATGCCTTTTAAAATAGTTGCTGAGGATGGATATAGATTATGGCTTCGGTATGATAGTATAGAAAACGCAAGTAAATTGAATAAGTATAAAAAAGATATTAAAGTAATTCATTTTCCGGAAGACTCAGTTACTCTTAGGGCCGCTCGCGAAGAATTGACAAAGGGTGTTGCGGGATTGCTTGGTTTCTCTGTAAAATTCACGGATAAACTTACCGAGAGCGGAACTCTCGTTGTAGGAACTCCAAAATCTTCCAACATTGTTGCATCCCTTTCGCTCGATGGTAAGCTGAAAAATATTGGAAATGAAGGTTACATAATACAAAATTCCGTTATTAAGGGTAAAAAATGCATTGTAATTACTGCTAATACAGATGTTGGTATATTGTACGGAGTTTTCAATTTTCTTAAACTGCTTCAAACCAATAAAAGTCTTGAGAATCTTTCGATAAACGATAAACCCAAAATAAAGTACAGGCTTTTAAACCACTGGGATAACCTTGACCGTACGGTTGAGAGAGGTTATGCTGGTTTTTCGCTATGGGACTGGCATAAACTTCCCGATTATCTTGATCCCAGATATAAAGATTACGCGAGAGCTAACGCGTCAATAGGAATTAATGGAACTGTTTTGACTAATGTCAATTCTAATGCCGCAGTTTTAACTCCAATGTATCTGGAGAAAGTAGCTGCTATAGCAAGCGTTTTCAGACCGTATGGAATTAAGGTATATCTTACCGCGCGTTTCAGTGCCCCAATTCAAATTGGAGGGCTTAAAACGGCAGACCCGCTCGATCCACAAGTAAAGAAATGGTGGAAAGATAAGGTTGACGAAATCTATCAATACATTCCTGATTTCGGGGGGTTTTTAGTAAAAGCAAATTCCGAGGGGCAGCCCGGGCCGCAAAATTACAATCGCAGTCATGCAGAAGGGGCTAACCTACTTGCCGATGCGCTTGCACCGCATGGTGGAATCGTTATGTGGAGAGCTTTTGTATACACCTACGACGTAAATGAGGACAGGGCGGAGCAGGCATACAATGAATTTGTACCGCTCGATGGAAAATTTAGAGATAATGTTTTAATACAGGCAAAAAACGGGCCTATTGATTTTCAACCGCGTGAGCCTTTTCATCCTCTTTTCGGTGCTACGACAAAAACACCTGTTATGATGGAATTTCAAATTACTCAGGAATATCTGGGCTGCGCAACCCATTTGGTATATCTGGCAACTTTGTATAAAGAATGTCTGGAATCAGATACTTATGCAAAGGGTAAAGGTTCAACCGTAGCTAAAGTGCTTGACGGTTCACTTTTTAAATATGCGAATACAGGGTTTGCCGGAGTTTCAAATATCGGGACAGATAGGAACTGGACGGGTCATCATTTTGCCCAGGCCAACTGGTATGCTTTCGGACGTCTTGGCTGGAACCATAAACTTTCGGCTGAAGAAATAGCGGAAGAATGGATACGTATGACTTTCTCAAACGATAAAAAAATAGTTAGTACAGTAAAAGAGATTATGATGGCTTCCCGGGATGTAACTGTGAGTTATATGACGCCTCTGGGATTGCATCATATTATGGCTGAAGGACATCATTATGGTCCGGGACCGTGGGTTGCCGTATCCGGCAGACCCGATTGGACTTCCGTTTATTATCATCAGGCGGACTCTAAAGGAATCGGATTCGACCGAACAAAGACAGGTTCGAATGCTCTGAGTCAGTATTATCCTGAGGTAAGGGAAAAGTTTTCTGATCTTAAAACCTGTCCGGAGGAATATCTTCTCTGGTTTCACCACCTTAGTTGGGATTACGAGATGAAATCGGGAAGGACCTTATGGGAAGAATTGTGCTATAAATATTACAGCGGAGCCGATTCTGCAAAATGGATGGCTGATAAATTTTCTACACTGTCGGGAAAGATTGATGAAGAGAGATTCGAACATGTATCAACATTTTTAAAAATTCAGGCAGAGGAAGCAATCTGGTGGAGAAATTCATGCCTGTTATATTTCCAGTCATATTCGAAAAAACCTATCCCTGCAAAGTACGAAAAACCTTCGGGTACACTTGAATATTATAAGAGCCTTAAGTTTCCCTATGCTCCGGGGATTAGACCGTCATGGTAATTTAGCATTAAGGCATATTAGATTAAGATATATATTGATTCTACGTTAATAAATAGGACAATAAAGAATAGTGTTAGACCTTTTTTGTCCTATTTTGAGTTGTCCGCGAGAAGTAGTTTTTTTTTGCGCAGACTCCCCCTTGGCGACTTCGCAATTAATATCTCAAAGAGCTATTCATAGACCGAATATATCTGAGTAAATAACGGCGTAAATATATCCGTTTGCCCTTGTCCGGAATTCAACTTCTCCATGCCCGATCTCGTTATTAAATTCGAACGAGTACGCCATAACTGTTGAGGTACCAGTAAGATCAACGGCTACGGTATCGTTTAATGGATCTTGAAATACAGCTATGAATTCATCTTCTTCGATTTCGACGATATCGGCGGTATAATCAATATCTCCAGTCGTCAAATCAATAAAGTGAACCATGTATGTGTTTTCGTTAACGTATTTTTCGTGTTCCACAACAACTCCTTTCATACCGACTGCATATGCTTTCGTTCCTCCCGTAACCGGGTAGATGTAGAGGACTCCTCCGTTTTGCCATAACTCTAAAGAATATCCATTTTCGTCATAGATGGTTATATTTTCGTTGGGCATTACTGTTTTTATTTCTTCGTCTTCACCGGATGCGTTTCTAAAAACGATAATGAGTAAGCCGGTGGAGTCTTCAGCGAAGTCTAGATTATCACCATTGAAGTAATATATCTCATAATCGGAAATATCCGGTCCTGTAGAGTCACCGCAGAAGGTCAGCAAAATGACTAACAAGAGTGGCGCGATCCAGAGTTTGCCAACTAAAAAGCTATATTTTTTTCTCATTTCTGCCTCCTTTTATTTAATAAAGAAATTTAACTCTTTTCTCATATTAGTCAAGATTGTTAAAATCTATTTAACCACAGATTACGCAGATTAACACAAGATTAACCAACCTCCCCCTTCTTTTTTGTTTTGCTAAATCCCAAATTTTATAAACTAATTTTTAGTATAGGATGTATGATAATTTATACGGCTTGCCGAGGAGGTTTTTTTGTATATGTTATGTGAGATTTATAGAGAGATAAAATGGATACAATAAAATGTACCAATACAAAAAAGATATTGAAAGAAGTTAGCCGATGCTTTTAACCTCAATTTTACAACTAATTGAACATACCGGCAGAACCCATAATCTTATTGCTCAGGGAATAGGTTTTGTCGGATTTGTCTTTGCGGTAATTTCTTTTCAAAATAACAAACGTCATCTTATTCTTATCTTTTTAGGTATTGCGCAGATGTGTTTTATTTTCCATTTTGCCCTTTTGGAAGTTTGGCCTGCCTTTGCGGTGAATATAGTAGGTGTAGTCCGCACTTTCTCTTTCCTTCTGAGAGGAAAGAAAAAATGGATCGATAAAAACACCTTGATGTATATTTTTATCGGTTTATTCTGTATAGCCGGAGCTCTTTCCTGGAATGGCTGGCTTAGTCTTCTGCCTATTATGGCTATGACTATTGAGACGATTGGTTTATGGAAGAAAAATCCACGTTTAATCCGTTCCATTGTTATTATTCCACGTCTTTTGTGGATTACATATAATATTATTCATTACTCCTATGCGGGTGTGATGACGGAGGTTTTTGTAATTATTTCTCTACTTACCGCTATTATTCGTTTTGATATCTTACCCCAGATTAGACAGAAAAATATTTCCAAAACGAGGGAAAAGTAATCTTCAGGCTAACCTGTCGCGGTAGAGCCGCTAAAATGCAAAAATCAAATATCAAAATGGAAAAATATAACAAAGAATTCAGAAGCCAGAAGTCAGAATACAGAATCCCTTCACCACTCCAAATAAGAGAAACAACGAATTTCACTAACAACACAAATCTTTTAGTTCTTGCGGTTAGAGGAAGAGTAAATTTTACATTTTCGTTCGTAATTTTGCTTTTTAATTTTTGATATTTAATTTCCAAGGAAAACAAAATCAAATGAGATATTTTTTTGCAAAAAAAACAAAAAGTTGGCTGATAGTACTACAAAGCACCTTACAACTGACTTTTGTGAAGAAAATTTATATCTATTGACATTTTTTCTGTTGCCGATATTTTTCATAAGATGTTTAATTATTTCTTTTATTCGTTCGATCTATTAGAAAAAAGCAAAGAATTTATTTGCGATATGAAATACTTAATGATTGCTGAAGTAAAAGTTAATACGCAATAATTAACAAGGAGGAAGTTGTATGAGATATTTAATCCGTTTATCAATAATTACTTTAATGCTCTTATTATTGATACCAAACCTTTACGCAGAGCAGAAAAAAGAAGTGAAAGAAGGAGCTTATTGGTGGAATCAGCCACCGTGGCAGAAACCTGCCGAGAATCCCAGGAAAAAGGAACTTCCACTTATCAGTGTAAAGGGGAATGAGTTTGTTAATCCCAAAGGCGATAAGATTGTATTCCGCGGTCTGGCGATTTCCGACCCGGATAAGCTTGAAGGTCAGGGATACTGGAGTAAAAAACATTTTGAAGAAGTAAAAAAGATGGGTGCGAATATAGTCCGCATTCCTGTTCATCCTGTTGCGTGGAGGGCGCGTACTCCACAAGGTTATTTGAAACTGCTTGATGAGGCTGTTAAGTGGTGTACGGAACTTAAGATTTACGTTATAATCGATTGGCATTCTATTGGCAATTTGCAAATGGAGCTTTTTCAGAATACTATGTATAACACCACGAAAAGAGAAACTTACGAGTTTTGGCGAACTATCGCGGCGCATTTTAAGGGAAACAACACGGTTGCTTTCTACGAAATATTTAACGAACCAACACACTTTTTTGGTCTTCTTGGCAATATGACCTGGAGCCAATGGAAAAAAATAAATGAAGATATAATTAATCTTATTCGTGCGTATGATAAAGAAACAATTCCTCTTGTGGCGGGATTTGATTGGGCGTATGATTTGAATAATGTTCACTATGATCCCATTGATGCGGAGGGAATTGCCTATTCGGTTCATCCTTATTATATGAAAAGAAAAAAACCATGGGAACCTAAATGGGATGAGAATTTCGGATTCGCGAAAGGTCAGTATCCTGTTATGGCAACGGAGTTTGGTTTTGATCTTGAGCGTATAGCAAAGGGTGAGAATAAAGGTTACGGAGAAGCTATAATTAGGTATCTTGAAGAAAGGGGTATAAGTTGGGTTGGTTGGATCTTTGACCCTGATTGGCATCCAAAGATGTTGAAATCCTGGGAAAGTTATGAACTTACGGAAAGCGGTAAATTTTTCAAAAAAACATTGCATGGTAAGGTTGGGAAGTAAGGAAATTTGCAATGAAAATCTCGGTCATTCTTGCTCATCCGAAGAAGGAAAGTTTTAATCATGCTATTGCCAAAACGGTTGTGGACACACTCAATAAAAAGAAACATGAAGTTTATTTTCATGACCTTTATGCGGAAGAATTTGACCCTTTGCTTCCACCTAAAGAAATCGAAGAAGATGTTGTATTACCTGATTCGATTACGAATTATTGCGAGGAGATATCTATATCGGACGGTATTATTATTGTTCATCCGAATTGGTGGGGGCAGCCTCCGGCAATCTTGAAAGGTTGGATAGACAGGGTTTTACGAGTGGGTATAGCTTATAGATTTTTAGATGGTGATAATGGAGAGGTTGTACCTGTTGGAATCTTAAAAGCTAGTATTGCTATTGTATTTAATACGTCAAATACCCCCCGGGAAAGAGGGCAAAAAGCGTTTAGCGATCCTCTTGAGCTGCTCTGGAAGAAATGTGTTTTTGAGTTTTGCGGCGTAAAAGATTGCTACAGAAAAAACTTTGGGGTTATTGTTACAAGTACCTCTGAAGAACGTAAGAAATGGCTGGGAGAGGTTAAGAAGATAATCGGAGAATATTTTTAGGATACATTCTCACACAGAGACACAGAGAACACAGAGCCGCACACCCCAGCACCAATAATTGGACGCAGATTAAACAGAATTAACAGGATTTTTGGTTGTATTTAACTCCCTAACTTCCCAACCTCCTAACTAAAATGCTAGCCACAGATTAACAGGGGTATACACTGATATTCATAGATTTGTTTATTAGTCCAAAGTCAAAACTAAATTCTAAAATCTGGCGAATTAAAAGATGAATTAATAATATGTATTTGGGGGCAAAATTACATACAATATAATATTGTTGAACGATGCCCCCTTATATGTTAATAGTTCTTAGATAATTTCTATCTTGACCACCGAGAGCGACCGCCGCCAGGTGCGCCACCTCTTCCTCTCGAACCGCCTCTAAAGCCTTCCGGACGAGGACGAGCTTCATTTACAATAAGTTCCTTACCTTTAAGTTCTTTGCCGTTTAAACCAGCCATTGCGGCCTCAGCCTGAGCTTTATCAGGCATTTCGACAAATCCAAATCCTCTAGGTTCGCCTGTGTACTTATCTTTAATTATCTTAACCGAAGTCAGCTCTCCATAAGCTGCGAAAGCTTCATTGATTTCTTCCTCAGTTAATTCCGATGAAATATTACCTACGTATATATTCATTTTACCTCCTTTAGGTTAGAATATTTGCATTATTGTAAAAATGTAATTAAATCAGAATACTCTTTTCTAAAATAGAGTGTTATTATATATAACCGGCAAAACCAGAAGGGGAATAAAAGAGAATTAACCACAGATAGATTCCTAGAGATCTTGGAGGTTTTTAACCACATTTTACTGTGACTAAAATACTTGATTTTCGCAAAAAGTCAAGAGTTAAAGCCAAAAAAACAATCGTGTATCAAGAGTCATGAGTCAAAACAAAACCCACCACACAACACCTTGAATTAGCCACGGATGAACACGGATTTACACTGATTTTTTTGTTTTATTTTTACAATTTAACTATTCAACGATTTAAACATTTAACTGATTCAAAGAATCTACTACAGGAACAACAGATTGTGCAATTAAAATTAAATATTTTTTGTTTTTTTTAACTAAAACCTAAAACCGCAGACCTGAGACCTAAAAGCCCCCTTGACAATTAAAAGAAAATCCTTATTATAGTATAAAATTGTAACAATTACATTTTTGAAATGGTTACAGTGATGGAGGTTAATATGGAAAAAGAATATCCTTTAGGTGGTGGGGTTTTGAAGTGGACTCATGGCAGTTGGCTCGAAGAAAATCTAGGTGGGAAGTTTTCTATTCTTGATGTTCAGCCTGATATACATGATTATATACTTGAGCATATTCCGGGTGCCGTTTATTTCAATCCAAAGTTGCTGAGGGTGCCTTATAGGGGTAAACCTGGTTTTTACGTGCCGGAAGAAGTTGCGGAGTTACTTTTCGGGAGAGTTGGTCTTTCTAATGATCGACCGGTTGTAGTTTATACTGGCGTTGGAGGTGTCAGGGGTTGGGGTGATGGTCTTGAGCAGACAATGGTGGCTTATTCTCTTGTAAGGTTCGGGCATAATAAAGTTTATGTTCTGGATGGCGGTCTTAATGATTGGAAGAAGGAAGGTAGAAAGCTTACGAAGGAATTCCCGGTTATTGAAGAATCGGATTTTAAGGTTAATTTAAGGAAAGATTACTGGATTGAATACGAAGATTTTAAGAAAGTTAAGGATAATGAGGGTGTTGTTCTACTTGATGCGAGACCCGCGAATGTTTACGAGGGTCAAGGTCCCTGGCCCAAGCCCGGACACATTCCCGGCGCGATAAGTCTTCCATGGAAAACTTTAATGGTTGAGGGAAATCCTACTCTTTTGAAAGACGAAGATGAAATTAAGGGTATTTTGGACGGAATAGGCATAATGCCGGATAAGACCGTAATTTGCTCGTGTGGTACGGGAAGAGAGGCAACAAACGAGTTTATTATGTTCAAGTTTCTTCTTGAGTATCCCGACGTAAAGATTTATGAGGGTTCTTTCACCCAGTGGTCTTCTTATCCTGAAAACCCAACGGTAACCGGTAAAGATCCACGGTAAAATTAAGGAGGTTTTTTTGATGGAGGAGAGTATCCTCGAGAGGAAGGAAGTTTCCAAGGAGAAAGTTCTCGCGATTGGAGCTGAAGTTTATTCAAGAGTTGTCGGTTATTACCGACCTGTTGCCAATTGGAATGATGGAAAAAGGGAGGAGTTCAAAGATAGAAATTATCTTTCGTGTGAATGTGAAGAGGCGGCTGAGTAATTTATAGTAGTTGAATACAAAGGGGGAAAATTTGCTTTTCGAGAGAGTTAAATCGGAAGGTCTGGCTCATTATTCTTACATTTTCGGTCATAATAAAGAAGCTTTTGTGATCGACCCGAGACGTGATATCGATGTTTATCTGTGGTTAGCTTCCCGGAAGGGTTTCCGAATCAAATATATTTTCGAAACTCATCGAAATGAAGACTACGTTGTGGGTTCGAGAGAACTTTTGGAGAAGACGGGAGCTGAGATTTTCCATGCGGATTCGCAATTGGATTATAAATACGGGCAAGAGGTGAACGATGGACAGGAATGGAAGGTGGGTTCTTATAAAGTTGAGGCGATTTATTCTCCCGGTCACACTAAAGGTAGTATGAGTTATCTTCTTTTTGACGTCAGCGGTTCTCCCTGGATTCTTTTTACGGGGGACACTCTTTTTGCGGGTGATGTCGGAAGAGCCGATTTATTTGGTAAAAATAATATGAAAGAAATGGCGGATATGCTTTACGATACTATTTTCCATAAGTTTTTCTCTCTTGGTGACGGAGTTATTGTCTGTCCTGCTCACGGTGCAGGTTCGGTATGCGGGGGAGAAATCGCGGATAGACCATGGACTACGATTGGGCTTGAGAAAAAGCTAAATCCGAAACTTAAATTTACCGAAAAAAAAGATTTTATTAAAAATATAGCAAAGGATTTAGAGAAACCTTATTATTTTAAACAGATGGAAAAATACAATGTGCAAGGTGCGCCTATACTCGGTTCTCTACCTGTGCCTGTTCCTCTTTCCCCTGGTGAATTTTCGAAAAAAACAGAAAATTCAGTAGTTCTTGATTCCCGGATGGAATCAAGTTTCGCTTCTGCTCACATCCCGGGTTCTATATCTATCTGGAAAGAGGGAATACCGAATTTTGCCGGCTGGTTTTTGCCTTATGATAAGCCGATACTTCTTGTTGACGAAACAGATGATCCCCTGCCTGTTGTAAGATTGTTGATAAGGCTCGGTTATGATAATATTGCCGGTTGTCTTTCCGGGGGAATGCTCGGATGGAATACCTCCGGAAAGGAAAGTGCTTCGATTGAAACAATCAAGGTTCAGGATTTATGCCGTCTTCTGGATAGAGGAGAAAAAATTGTCATTCTTGATGTTAGAGGTGAAAAAGAACTGGAAGAGAAGGGCAGAATACCTGACGCTTTAAGTATACCCATTACTCAACTTTATGAGAGAATGGACGAAGTGCCTGAAAGAAAACACGTTTGTGTTTTTTGCGGAAGCGGTCTTCGTTCGATGATGGCAGCAAGTCTTCTTAAAAAAGAGGGCTGGAATAATTTAAAGGTTGCTCTTGGCGGTCTTGCCGGATGGAATTCGAATACCTGTCCGGTCGATTTGTAAATTTGTTAAGAGGTCGATTAGTTTATAGTATAGGATTTAGGTAAAGAAATAAAATCAAAATGGGTGAAGGGTGGCTACCTTGACCTCCTGGTTCCTTGAACCCTTAGTCCCTTTGTTATATTACCTATTTTGCAAAACAAAGTCGCCGAGGTCGGCGGCGTTTTTCTAAAGAAAAATCGAACCGGGTTCTGAATTCAATCTCGAAATTTAATTTAAAAATATATAGTAATTCTTCACCCTTGACTTCAATATTTAAATATCTATAATTAATTCAGGAGGTCAAATGTCTATTTGTGTATTAGTGAAAGTTAGCGGAGGAGTGAAGATATGAAGTTATATGTAAAAGAATTTTCAATTTATATTACCCCGTCCTGGGATATTGGGTGGTTATTAAATGGAAAAGAAATAAGGTGAAATAGAATTTAGCTCAAATGATACCTATTATGATGGACTGGAAGATTATCAAAAGGAAATTAGCTGATGCGGGAATATATTAACGCGCCGGGCTCCTCTCCCGAAATCAGTCGTGGAAAACGTATCCTGTTTAACCTGTTGCTGTTTCTGATCACGTTAGGTGTTCTGCTGCTTGCGGAAGGGGTTCTTCGGCTTGGCAATTACGGGGGGGATTTGCGCCTGTTCGTCCTTGCGCCAAAGGAGGTCTCGGATTACTACCGTTGTAATCCGGATATCGGGAAACGCTATTTCTATCGACAGTTCACTATCCCGTCCCCCCCGAAGGATTTGTTCCTGAAGGAAAAACCGGAGAACGGGTATAGGATTTTCGTCCTCGGAGGATCGACTGCTGCCGGATTCCCATACGGCAATAACCTGATGTTCTCCCGGATTCTCTGGCGCAGACTCCAGGATACGTTTCCGGAGAAACGCATTGAGGTGGTGAACACAGCCATGGCGGCGGTGAACAGCTACACCATGCTTGACTTCATGGATGAAATCCTTGAATACGAGCCTGATCTCATACTCATCTATGCGGGACATAATGAATTCTATGGAGCACTTGGAGTGGGCTCGTTGGAGTCGCTCGGGCAGAGCAGGTGGCTTATCAAAACCTATCTGAAAATGGAGCACCTGCGGTTGTTCCGTCTGCTGAGGGCACTCATCAGTCGGGTGAGGGGAATATTTCAACGAAATCATGCGGGTAATCAAGAGGATCCGACGGCGACTTTAATGGAGCGGATTGTCTCTGAGCAGGTCATTCCCCTGGGGAGCGAATTATACGAACGGGGGAAGGAACAATTTCGAAGTAACCTGGAGGAGATCCTGCAGCAGGCGGATCAAGCGAACGTATCGGTCGTTCTGAGTGAGTTGGTCAGCAATGTGGGGGGTCAACCCCCATTTCGCTCGGCGCAATCAGATACCTTTCCTCCGGCAAAGCAAGTGTATGAGCAGGCGCAACAACTGGAGGCCCGGGGTGATTATAAAAAAGCCAGACAACTGTATCTCCGGGCGAAGGATCTGGATGCCCTGCGATTTCGGGCGACCGAGGAATTCAATACGATCATCAATGAGGCGGCTTCCAGGTACAAAATCCCTGTAGTGCCCATGAAACGGATCTTTGAAGAAAACTCGTCCAATGGTCTCATTAGAAATCAGCTAATTCTTGAGCACCTTCATCCGAATGTGGACGGCTATTTTCTTATGGCAGACGTGTTTTATCGAACGCTGCGGGCAGAAGGATATATCGGCTCGAAGTGGGATTCAAGCCACATACAAAGTGTTGATGTGTACAAGAGAGATTGGGGGATAACCCCCCTGGACACGGTATACGGCAATCTGAGTATCCGCTGGCTCAAGGGCGGATGGCCGTTCCAGCCGAAAGAGTTCCAAAATACGAGTCTTGAAACCTACATCCCGAAAAATAAGGTGGATTCAGTGGCACTGAAAGTATTGGTTGATAAAGAAATCGGTGTTGAGATGGGACACCTGGACCTGGCAAACTACTACCGGAACCGCAAAGCATACCGGAAGGCCTACCGAGAATACAGAGCGCTTATTTATACAATACCCCACGAGGTCATGTTCTACGAAGGTGCTGCAGAGATGCTGCTCAAGTTGAATCAGGAGGAGGAAGCCCTTTCAATCTTGGAAGAATCACTGCGGATAAGGAAAAACGACTTTGCTCTCAAGTGGCTTTCACGCCTGTATCTACAGCAAGGGAATGTTAACAAAGCCTTGTCCTATTTCGCAAAAGCGGATCCCGCACTGACAGAGGATCAGGAATTCCAGAACACCCTTGCGCATGCGTATATTGCCTCCGGACAATTTGATAGGTTCCGCGAGGTCTTGGAAAAACTGCACTCCCGGGAAGACGGATCGCTCCGGCCCTTCCGGTATCATGTCTCAGTAGAGACGCGACGCCTGGCACAACAATACAATTCTGCCTCCACTGTATTTTTAAATGAGCGGAACTTCCGCACTGCGTTCGTGTTGTTAACCCAATCGATGTATCTAGAGGAGACGGCGTTCGCAAATAAGTGGATTGGCCAGATATTGCTTCTACGGAAGAAATTTCATAGAGCGCTGCCCTATTTGCAAAAGGCCGAGGCCATGGGATTGAAGGATGCGGATTTATACTACAACCTGGCCGCGGCAAGCTATTATCTGGATCAGAAAAGAGAAGCGGTCCGGTATTTAAACAAGCTAAAGCAAATAAGACCAGACCATCCTGATCCCTCGGGCTTGCTGGACAAAGTGAATTCGGATTGAGTGAACCTATGTATATCCTGGGTATCTCAGCATTTTATCACGACAGCGCTGCTGCCTTAACCCGGGATGGTGCTCTTATCGCCGCGGCACAGGAGGAGCGGTTTACCCGCATCAAACACGATTATCGATTCCCGAACCATGCCATAAATTACTGTTTGCGGGAGGGTAAGATCTCGCCATCGGATTTAGGGTATGTCGCGTTTTACGACAAACCGTTCCCGAAATTTGAACGGATTCTCGAATCGTATTTGCACTATGCTCCGAGAGGAATTCGTTCTTTTATTAAAGCCATGCCCGTCTGGATCAAGCAGAAGATCTGGATTAAAAGCCTGATTCTGGAAGCGCTCCCCGGCTTCGCCGGTGAAATCCTCTTTCCCGAACATCATCGGTCCCACGCAGCCTCGGCATTTTTCCCATCTCCCTTCCACGATGCCGCCATTGTTACCACGGACGGAGTCGGTGAATGGACCACCACGAGCATTGGTTTCGGAACCGGAAATTCCGTCACACTCTTGCAGGAGCTTCAATTTCCCCATTCCCTTGGTATGCTGTATTCCGCATTCACCTACTACACGGGTTTCCGGGTAAATTCAGGAGAATACAAAGTGATGGGGCTGGCGCCGTATGGGGAGCCAAAGTATGTCCAAACTATTCTGGATAACCTTATTGATGTAAAGCAAGATGGATCGTTCCGGCTCAACCTGGACTATTTCAGCTTTCCGGTGGGGCTTACGATGACGAATCGGAAATTTCACCGCCTGTTCGATGGCCCTCCGCGCAAACCGGAAAGCCGGATTTCCCAAAAAGAAATGGATCTGGCGCGATCGGTGCAGGAAGTGACCGAACTCATTTTGGAACGGATGAGCTGTCATGCGAAGGCGGAAACAGGAGCCGACTATTTAGTGCTGGCAGGTGGAGTGGCATTGAATTCTGTAGCGAACGGAAAATTACTGCGGAATACCCATTATGACGATATCTGGATCCAGCCGGCCGCTGGGGATGCCGGCGGCGCACTGGGTGCTGCGCTTTCGGTCTGGTATGAATATCTTGGGAATTCGCGCGTAGTCGAGCACGGGCATGATACCCAGCAAGGTTCCTATCTCGGTCCCCAATTCAGTGATTCGGAGATCCGGGGATTTCTGGATCGCCACCATATCCCCTTTCACCTGTTGTCAGATGCCGAAATAATAACACAGACAGCGGCATTGCTGGCAGAAGGAAACGTAGTCGGATGGTTCCAGGGGCGGATGGAATTCGGTCCGCGCGCATTGGGGGCACGGAGTATCCTTGGAGACCCGCGTTCTCCGGAAATGCAGAAGAAGATGAATTTAAAGATTAAATTTCGTGAATCGTTCCGACCGTTCGCACCATCTGTACTATTAGAAGCCGTGACGAAATACTTCCAGTTTGACCGCCCCAGTCCATATATGCTTTTTGTCGCCGAGGTTGCCGAGGACAAACGCCGTGCGGTGAGCCAGGAAGAGCAGCAATTGTTCGGGATAGACAAACTGAATGTCGTACGGTCAGAAATCCCGGCAGTAACGCATGTTGACTACTCCGCACGCCTCCAAACAGTTGACCGGGAAACCAATGCAAGATACCATGCCCTGTTGACGGAATTTGCGGCGCAGACCGGCTGCCCCGTTCTTGTAAATACGTCTTTCAACGTTAGGGGAGAACCCATTGTCTGCACTCCCCTGGACGCATATAAGTGTTTTATGCGAACCGAGATGGACTATCTGGTCCTGGGAAACTATCTCCTGCACAAAGCAGAACAGCCGGACACCATTGTGGGGATCTCCTGGAAAGACGAGTTCGCACCGGATCGATCCACCGGGAAGGAGTCAGCAGCCATGGATACATCGAAATTCAAAGACCGCACGGAATGGCGGAAATTCGGGATTGGACTCTCAATCATTCTGGTGATCCTCGGGACCATCCAATGGATAACGGGAAGCTCCCTGTTTCTTCTGGCTTACCTGCCCGCCGGTATCGTATTTGTATCAGGATTGCTTTTTCCAGTGATCTTGAAACCACTGTTCATTCTGTTCAGCTACATCGGATTCGCTTTAGGATGGGTAATGACCCGGGTGATCCTCTCGGCGCTTTTCTTCCTGGTATTCACCCCGATCGGTCTACTCTCGCGCCTGGTGGGAAAACGGTATCTGCAGATGGGACTCGGGGCGGACGAAACTACTTACTGGAAGACTCACCGGGAACGAACCGCTTCGAAACAATATTTTAAAAACCAGTATTAACAAGAGGAGTTTTTACATATGCATACCCAACATAACAATAGCAAAGGATGGTTATTACATGTCTAAAATGTCCATATTGATTGAGTTTTTGGGGTTTTTACGCGTCCGGAGAAAGAGGATTCTTGCACTGATTGTCTTCTTTCTTTTATTGCTCGGCATCCTGATTGTATTTACGGAAGGATCAGCATTGGCACCGTTTATTTACACACTCTTCTAGCGGTTTCCGAGACCGATGACAACCGGGCACAGGACACAACCTGCGGGGAAAGCCGCAGGGTATAAACACGTCTTTCCCTTTCTCCCCAGGGAAAAAGACCCGACCGCCCCTCCCAAAAAAGAAGAATCATTTTTAAAATAATTGTTGTAAAGAGAAGAATTAGACGTAGATTCTTTGCTTCGGTGTTGAATGGTAGAATGGTTGAATTGTTGATTAGGAAAAAAAATTCTTTGTGTCTTAGTGCCTTTGTGTGAGATTAATTTGGGTTCGTTAGGTTGGGTTTTTACTATTTAACGAATTTACTATTTCACCATTTAACTAAAAACGAAGTTTTTGTTAGTATTGCCTATTTTTTCTGGGCGAAGTCGCCGCCGAAGCGTGCGTTTTTCTACAAGAAAAATCGAACCGGTTTTTGGTTTTAGAAAAACATTCTTTTTTAGATTTTGCCAACGATGAAATGGTCGGCAAAAACAAGACGGGAGCTTTTAACTCCCGCCCGGAGGAATTAGAACACCTAAGACAAAATAGACATCTCAATATGTCTATTTAAATAGCACATCCCTTTTTCCCACCTATCAAACATATGCCCCCTTGACAAAACTATATTTTATTATATGATGATATTGAGACTCAATTTCAATTAT